>OHAE01000026.1_pt1 | contig 115925 bp, 78 predicted proteins | sample 1577061 | NCBI WGS metagenome assembly OHAE01 (sample SAMEA3541535, study PRJEB24748) | human gut metagenome | biome: human gut; feature: human-associated habitat; material: faeces | place: China | collected 2012
GAGACTTCAATGCCGACCTCGACGCAATGGCCGGACTTTTTTCTGCTTTCAACAGTGATGCAATTAAGACAGTGGATTTCTATAAAAGTAGTTTTCCGGCACGTTATGGAGGAAGGCTTTCTTCTGTTGTGGATGTTCGTACGAAAGATGGTGATATGAAACATTTTCATGGAATTTTCTCTGTCGGATTAACAGAAGGGCGTATCCAATTGGAAGGACCGATAATTAAAGATAAAACTTCTTTTAATATAGCATTACGACGTACATGGTTAGATGTGTTGACTGCGCCGGTATTTGCTATTTTGAATGCTAAAAGTAAAGAAGATAAATATTTTTTTCGTTATGCTTTTCATGATTTGAATGCAAAGATTACCCATCATTTCTCTTATCGTAGCCATCTTAATCTTAGTGTTTATTCGGGTAATGATGTATTTAAGACGACTGATAAATATGATTTGAATGATGCTGAGAGTGTGAATAATTATAATCAACATACATCTATGAAATGGGGTAATATAATTGCTTCTTTGAATTGGAATTATGAATTCAATAATCATCTTTATGGTAATATTTCTGTCGTTAGTTCGCGTTATCGTTCCCGTATGAATGATTATGAAAAGTTTTTAGATGGAAAGAAAAATGATAGCTCATGGTTGAATACGAAGATTTCTGACCGTGTAAATCAGACAACGATACAAGATTTGGGGTATCGTGCGGATTTTGATTATCGTCCGTCCTCTTTCCATCATATCCGTTTCGGTTCGGATTATTTATATCATATCTTCAGTCCGCAAGAGAATAGGGATGTTACAGTGTCTGTAAACGGAGGAAAAGATAAACAATTAGAATCGAATTCTAATGTACCTTCAATTCATGCGCATGAATTCTCTCTTTATGTTGAAGATGAAATGGATTTATTTCGTTGGTGGAGGATGAATATCGGTGTACGTGGTACATTGTTTAGTGTGCGGCAACAGACTTATTTATCGGTACAACCTCGTTTTTCTACGCGTTTTCTGCTTTCGAACAGGCTTTCATTGAAAGTTTCTTATTCGAAAATGAATCAATATGTACATATGCTTTCAACTACTTATCTTAACTTACCTTCTGATCTTTGGGTACCGGTTACGAACAATATTCGTCCTATGCTTTCGCGACAAATATCATTAGGCCTGTATTATAAACTTCCATGGAATATTGAAGCCTATATAGAAGGGTATTATAAAAATATGCAGCATGTGATAGACTATAGGGATTCTCCGCGTTTTTCTCCTGCCTATGAGGGATGGGAAAAGAAAGTGGTTGAAGGAACTGCTCGTGGATATGGTCTGGAAGTGTCGTTGAAACATTCGGTCGGACGTATTTCAGCAGAAGCTTCTTATGCGCTTTCATGGGCTGAACGTCGTTTTGCACAGCATAATGAGGGAAATTGGTACCCTTCTAGATTTGATAACAGGCATAAGTTGAATCTTAGTTTGGCATATCGTTTTAATAAGAAATGGGAAGCCTTTGCTGCTTGGACTTATGCGACTGGTAATTGGGTTACTTATCCTTTGGAACAATATAATGGAGGTGCTACTTATGAGCATTTCAATAATATCCGTATGCCGGCTTATCATCGTTTAGATGTTGGTGTAAATCTCTATACTCGTACTAAAAGAGGTAATGAAGGAATCTGGAACTTTAGCCTTTATAATGCTTATTGTCGTTTTAACCCGTTTTTGTTAGATGTGAAAACGTTGGAACATTATGATGAAAAGGGAGGATATCATTGGGATGGAATTAAGTCTCGTACAAAGGGGTTTATTCCTATTATTCCATCATTCAGTTATACACTTAAATTTTGAGAATACATGATGAAAAAGATATATTTATATATTGCAACGCTTTTTGTTTTTGTGTCTTGCTATCAGGATTTTGATTTGGAATCTTATCGTACTGCACCGAAAATAGTAATGAAAGGTAATGTTATATCTGAAACAGATGGAGTGTATATTCATCTTAGTGAAAGTTGGTTTGTTACGGATAAACCGAAAGCAGACTCCTTGATTGGGGCGACGGTGTGTTTATATGTGAATGATTTACCTGGCAAACAAATGCAATATGCAGGAAAAGGAATATATTACGGTCAACATAAGAAGTTTAACCCGGGGGATTGCGTTCGTGTTGTTGCTTCGGCTAAGGGATTTTCTGATATTCAGGCAGAAACGACATTACCATCATTAACTACATTGGAACATGTAAGTTTTGTGCCTGAAAATAATACTAATGGTAGTGTAAATATGAATATTTCTGCAACTTTTACGGATATTTCAAATGTGAAAAACTATTATGGATTGCTTGTTTATGCAGAAACTGCATATTGGGATGAAAATGAAGAATTACCCTGCTTTTATCCTTATACTACAACGATTAATAAAGAAAATGAACCACTTTTTACTTCTTCATATTCTATTCTTGATGATATGTTTATGGATGGAAGTGATTCGCAAGTATCCGGTATTATGATTTTTGATGACGAAAAGATAAGTGGACAAACATATACCTTTCATATAAAAGAAAGTAATTTTCTTACTGGAATGATGGAATCTTGTGATTCTGTAAATATGGTACTACCGAAAATGGATGAAGGTTATTATAGTCATGAATATATCCGGTATGCCATTGAGTTTTATGCGTTGTCTGAAGAGTATTATAATTATCTCCGTTCTCTTGAAATGCTACGGGATGATGACCTAGCGAATAGTGGATTTGCTCAACCGGTAAAGCCTTATTCAAATGTGCTTGGAGGATTGGGTTATTGGGGAGCATATAGCCGTTATAAAACGGAATATTTTTATTTTAAAAGAACCTATAATTGGTAAATAGACCGGAAGGTAATGAACCTTTCTGTATTTTTTTTGTTTTATTCCAATAATGTAATGTTGTGAATATATGAATAGAATATGCAGTTTGTTGGGCATTCAATATCCAATTATTCAAGGAGGAATGGCTTGGTGTTCCGGTTGGAGGTTGGCTTCAGCAGTAAGTAATGCTGGAGGATTAGGACTGATAGGTGCAGGAACAATGTATCCGGAGATTCTTCGAGAACATATACAGAAATGTAAGAGGGCGACAAATAAACCATTTGGAGTAAATGTTCCATTAACGTGTCCGAGAGTAGAAGAAATTATGGATGTGATTGTGGAAGAGGGGGTAAATATTGTTTTTACTTCGGCTGGAAATCCCAAAACATGGACTTCTTTTTTGCATGAGAAAGGTGCTAAGGTAGCACATGTTGTTTCAAGTGCTCGTTTTGCAACGAAAAGTGAGGAAGCAGGTGTTGATATTGTTGTTGCGGAAGGTTTTGAAGCCGGAGGGCATAATGGATTAGATGAAACGACTACAATGTGTCTTATTCGTGAGGTAAGAGCTGTTACACATTTGCCTTTGTTGGCGGCAGGAGGTATTGCCAGCGGCCAGGCTATGATGGCAGCCATGGCACTTGAAGCTGATGGAGTGCAAATAGGAACTCTTTTTGCTTTAACTGAAGAAAGTTCTGCTCATGAGAACTTTAAGGAAAGATGTTTGCAACTATCTAGTGGAGATACTGGTGTAGGTATACGCCATTTTGCTCCGATACGAATGGTGAAAAATCAATTATATATAGAATTGGATAAGGCGGAAAGCCAAGGTGCAGAAAAGGATGAACTGAATCGTATCATGGGCAAAGGCAAAGCTCGCATGGGTATTTTTGAAGGTAATTTAGATAATGGAGCTTTGGAGATAGGGCAAGCTGCTTCACAATTAAAGAACTTGAAGTCTGTAAACCAAGTTATGAGAGAACTCCTGGATGATTATGTCAATGCCTTTGTGTATATACTTGATAACTCAGGCTTTGTTGAAGGTTTGAAAAAATAAAATGAGTAAGAAATGATTAACCCGATGATTGAATGTCACCGGGTTAATTTATAGTGATTTATAGATTAATCGGTTCATATTTCAGACCGAATGCTTCTGCTACCGCACGGAAAGTAACTTTTCCTTCTACGACATTTAATCCATCAGCTAATCCCGCATCTTCGCGACAAGCTTGCTGCCAACCTTTATCTGCAAGGCGGATGGCATATGGCAAAGTTGCATTAGTTAATGCTAGAGTAGAAGTTTGTGGCACAGCGCCCGGAATATTAGCAACGCAGTAATGTATTACGCCATTGATATCATATATAGGCTCTGAATGGGTTGTAGGACGTGAACTTTCAAAACATCCTCCCTGATCTATTGCTACATCTACTAAGACGGTTCCCCGTTTGATTAATTTTAGCATATCACGTGTAATGAGGTGAGGAGCTTTAGCTCCGGGAACCAATACGGCTCCGATAACCAGATCACTTCTTGATAGTTCTTTTTCAAGGTTGTGAGCTGAAGAGAAAAGAGTCTTTACATTCTTAGGCATTGTTTCAGCCAATTGACGAAGTTTAGGTAGGGAGATATCCATAATCACGACATCAGCTCCCATTCCTGCAGCCATTAGTGCGGCATTTGAACCTACGATACCTCCTCCGAGGACAACTACGCGGGCCGGTTTTACGCCTGGAACGCCTCCAAGCAATCTACCTTTTCCTCCTTGTGGCTTTTCTAAGAAACGTGCGCCCTCTTGAGTGGCCATACGTCCGGCTACTTCTGACATAGGAATAAGTAATGGTAATGTTCCATTCCATGTCACTGTCTCATAGGCCAGGCAAATAGCTTTACTCTTAATCATGGCGTGTGTCAGAACTTCATCAGAGGCAAAATGGAAATAAGTGAAAACCAACTGTCCGGCACGAATAAGGGAATACTCTTGTTCGATAGGCTCTTTCACTTTGATAATCATTTCGGCTGTAGCGTACACATCTTCAATGGAAGGAAGAATTTTAGCTCCGGCATTTTCATATTCTTCGTCTGCGAAGCCTGAGTTGATACCAGCTGTTTTTTGTACAAATACTTGATGCCCTCTTTTGGTTAGTTCTTTTGCGCCGGCGGGAGTAAGCGCCACGCGATTTTCATTGTTTTTAATCTCCTTAGGAATTCCAATTAACATAAGCGTTAAATTTTAAGGTGTTATACGATTCCAAATATACGAATTTGCATGTTAAGTTGTAACACTTTGATGCAGAAATTTTCATATTTATTTTGTAAGTTTGTGCCCATCATGAATAAAACTCCGATGAAAAGATATATAATTGCCATTTTGCTATCATGCTCAGTTTTGCATGCACAAGAAATAATGCATGAAAAGTTTGCTTCACCTTTTGATTTCCCTTTGTCGTTGAGTGCCAATTTTGGCGAATTAAGAGCTAATCATTTACATGGAGGACTTGACTTTAAGACACAGGGAGTAATAGACAAACCAATACATTGTATCGCGGATGGTTATGTCTCAAGAATTACGGTTTCTTCAGGAGGATATGGTAATGCTTTATATATAAGCCATCCGAATGGATATACATCGGTATATGGACATCTTAATTCTTTTATTCCTGCTATATCTCGTTATGTAGAGCAATATCAATATGATCATGAAACTTTTGCAGTAGAAATAGTACCTGATTCTACAATGTTTTATTTTAAATGTGGGGAAATTATTGCTATGAGTGGGAATACCGGATTCTCGTTTGGACCGCATTTACACATGGAGATAAGAAAAACTGCATCAAATGAACCGGTAGATCCGTTAGCTTTTTATCTTACTAGGATAAAAGATACCCGTCCTCCTGTAGCCAATTCCATAATATTCTATCCGCAGGTAGGACGAGGCGTTGTTGAAGGAAGTGTGCAGAAAAAAACTTTTTCTGTTGTTTCCTCATCCGGAGCTTCTTGTCTGGAACATATTATTGAGGCATGGGGAGATATTGGGATTGGATTATCGGCGAATGATTATATGGATGGAACACATAATAATTATGGTGTGCAGTCTGTGGAACTGTTTGTCGATACGATGAAAGTTTTTGAAAGTACGGTGGATTGTTATTCTTTTGACGAAAGTCGTGCTATAAATTCTTGGACGGATTATTCAGCTTATAAGAAGGAGGGAAAGTGGATTATGAAGTCATTCGTAGCACCGGGTAACCCTCTTCGGATTTTACAGACAGATGAAAATAAAGGTATTATACAGATTAATGAGGAGCGGGATTTTCATTTTATGTATGTGCTGAAGGATTTACATGGGAATATTTCCCGGTATTCTTTTATCGTCCGTGGCAAGGAACAATCTATTCCGGAATATTATCCGGATATGCGTCATTTTCTGCGGTATGATCGTACCAATGTAGTACAAGAACCCGGTCTCCAATTGATTATTCCTAAAGATATGCTGTATGAGAATGTCGCTTTAGACACAAAAGTGAGAACTGACTCTTCAGCTATTTCTTTTGAATATCAACTTCATAACGAGCTTTTGCCATTGCATGCCGGATGTGAATTGATGCTAGGAGTACGTCACTTAGCAGTAAAGGATACTACTAAATACTTTATAGAAAGACGAGACGGAAAGAAACGTTATAGTGTGGGGGGATCTTACGAAAATGGTTGGGTAAAAACAAAAATTCGAGAATTGGGAACTTTTCGCATAGCAGTGGATACAATTGCACCTCGTGTTGTACCAGTGGGAGATTCTTCTTCTCGTGTGCGTACTATAATATATAAGGTAAGTGATATTGGTACAGGGATAAAATCATATCGTGGAACTGTTGATGGCAAATTTGTACTTGTTGCTTATAGTGCAAAAAATGGAACTTTGACTGCTCGCTTGGAACCAAAACGTGTTTCTGTGGGAAAGCATAAGTTCTCTCTTATCGTAGAGGATTATTGTGGTAATAAAACCTGTGTTGAAAGAATATTAAATTATTAAATAAAATCAAGAATGTATGAAGAAGTTATTTTTATTACTTACAGCTTTTGTCGGAACATGGACAATGGCTTTGGCATGCACTAATTTAATTGTAGGTAAGAATGCCTCTACAGATGGCTCTACCATTGTCTCTTATTCTGCTGATTCGTATGGACTTTATGGGTATCTTTGTCATTATCCTGCAACTAATTATCCGAAAGGAACGATGATGGATGTATATGAGTGGGATACAGGTAAATATTTGGGGCAGATAGAACAAGCACGTAAAACATATAATGTTATTGGTAATATTAATGAATATCAGCTGACAATTGGCGAAACAACTTTTGGGGGGCGTCCTGAATTGGTTGATACTACAGGGGTTATTGATTATGGCAGCTTGATATATATTACTCTACAACGTGCCCGTACGGCAAGGGAGGCAATTGATGTAATGACTAATTTGGTGAAGGAATATGGTTATTATAGTAGTGGTGAGTCATTTACGATTGCAGATCCGAATGAGATATGGATCTTGGAAATGATCGGTAAGGGACCGGGTATACGTGGTGCTGTATGGGTTGCTGTACGTGTTCCTGATGATTGTATTTCTGCACACGCTAATCAAAGTCGCATTCGAAAATTTGATATGAGTGACAAAGAAAATTGTATTTATTCACCGGATGTAGTTTCTTTTGCAAGAGAAAAAGGATATTTCAGTGGAGTGAACAAAGATTTCAGTTTTGCGGATGCTTATGCTCCTCTTGATTTTGGTGCTTTAAGATATTGTGAAGCGCGAGTATGGAGTTACTTCCATCGTTATGCTCCGGGTATGGATGCTTATCTTTCTTACGTACAGGGCGATACGAAAAGTGAGCCTATGCCTCTTTTTGTAAAGCCATCGCGGAAATTGTCGGTACAGGATGTGATGTCTGCCATGCGTGATCATTATGAAGGAACTCCTTTGGATATTACAAATGATCCGGGTGCCGGACCATATCATATGCCTTATCGCCCTTCTCCGCTTTCTTTTAAGGTAGATGGAAAAGAATATTTCAATGAACGTCCTATTTCGACACAGCAAACGGGCTTCTCATTTGTATCACAAATGCGTGCTGATTTGCCTGATGCTGTAGGAGGAGTGTTCTGGTTTGGAACGGATGATGCTAATATGACTGTTTATACTCCGGTATATTGTTGTGCGGATCGTGTTCCTGATTGCTATGAATATGGAAAAGGGGATTATGTGACATTCTCTTGGGATTCATCTTTCTGGATATTTAATTGGGTGGCAAATATGGTTTATCCTCGTTATAGCTTAATGATAGGAGATGTACGTGAAGTGCAACAAAATTTGGAGAATACGTATTTTGATGCACAAGAAGGTATTGAAAGTTCTGCTTTGAAATTGTATAATACTTCTCCGGCTAAGGCAAAAGAGTTTCTTACGAATTATACTTCCATGACCGCAAATTCTGCTTTTGACAGTTGGAAACATTTAGGTGAATTCCTTGTTGTAAAATATAACGATATGGTTGTGAGAAGAATGAAAGACGGAAAATTTGAAAGGACAGAAACAGGGCTTGCAGCTCCGGTGGTACGTCCGTGTTATCCGGAAGAATTTTTAAGGGAAGTTGTAAAGGCTACCGGTGATCGTTATTTAATTCCTACAACCGAAAATAAATAGTACGTCTGTATTTCATTGAGTGTGGATGGCTAACCTCTAAAAATATTTTTTGGCAAAATATATTTATAATATTAGGATATATGAGGTAATATCTCTAAATTTGTGAGACAAGTATCAGATATAACTAAAACTTAAAACAGTAATAATATGGATAATAAGGAACTGATTGCGGAAGTAACCGCAAAAGCAGAAAAATGGTTGACTTCGGCTTATGATACCGAAACCCAAGCGGAAGTAAGAAGAATGCTTGATAATCCCGATAAAACAGAATTAATAGAAGCATTTTATAAAGATTTGGAATTCGGAACGGGTGGTCTGCGAGGAATTATGGGAGTAGGTAGTAATCGTATGAATATCTATACGGTTGGTGCTGCTACTCAAGGATTGTCTAACTATCTGAATAAAAACTTTAAGGATTTAAAACAAATTTCCGTTGTGGTAGGACATGACTGTCGTAATAACAGTCGTAAGTTTGCAGAAATATCAGCCGATATTTTCTCAGCAAACGGTATTAAAGTCTATTTGTTTGAAGATATGCGTCCTACTCCGGAAATGTCTTTTGCGATTCGTTATTTGGGTTGCCAGAGCGGTATTATCTTGACTGCTTCGCATAATCCTAAGGAATATAATGGGTATAAAGCATATTGGGATGATGGTGCACAAGTGTTGGCTCCACATGATACAGGCATTATTGATGAAGTAAATAAAATAACTTCTGCTGCTGATATTAAATTCAAGGGAAATCCTGATTTGATAGAAATCGTTGGTGAAAACATTGATAAACCATATTTGGATGCTGTTAAAACAGTTTCTATTGATCCGGAGGCTATTGCACGTCATAAAGATATGAAAATAGTATATACTCCGATTCATGGTACAGGGATGATGCTCATTCCGCGTGCATTGAAAATGTGGGGCTTTGATAATGTAACATGTGTGCCCGAGCAGATGGTTAAGGATGGCAATTTCCCGACGGTTGTGTCTCCTAATCCGGAGAATGCAGAAGCATTGACGATGGCTGTAAACCTGGCGAAGAAAATAGATGCTGATCTTGTTATGGCTTCAGATCCGGATGCTGACCGCGTTGGTATTGCTTGTAAGGATGATAAAGGTGAATGGGTACTTATTAATGGTAATCAGACTTGTTTGATGTATCTTTATTATATCATTACTCAATATAAGAAATTGGGTAAGATGACAGGTAAAGAGTTTGTTGTAAAAACAATTGTGACTACTGAGTTAATCAAGGAGATCGCCGATAGAAATAATATTGAAATGCTTGACTGTTATACCGGTTTCAAATGGATTGCACGTGAAATCCGGATCAGAGAAGGTGTGAAGAAATATATTGGCGGCGGTGAAGAAAGTTATGGTTTCTTAGCTGAAGATTTTGTTCGTGATAAAGATGCTGTATCTGCTTGTTGCTTAATTGCGGAGATTGCTGCTTGGGCAAAAGACAACGGCAAGACTTTATTTGAATTATTGCAAGATATTTATGTAGAATACGGATTCTCAAAGGAGAAAGGAATCAGTGTTGTAAAACCGGGTAAGAGCGGTGCAGAAGAGATAAAGAAGATGATGACTGATTTCCGTAGTAATCCTCCTAAGGAACTTGCAGGTTCGAAAGTTATTCTTTGGAAAGATTTCCAAACATTGAAGCAGACTGATGCAAACGGCAAGGTTACAGATATTGATATGCCGGATACTTCTAATGTCCTTCAATATTTTACAGAGGATGGCAGTAAGGTTTCTGTTCGTCCTTCAGGTACTGAGCCAAAGATTAAGTTCTATATTGAAGTGAAAGGTGAAATGGGATGTCGTAAATGCTACGATTCTGCTAATGCGGCTGCCGACGAAAAGATAAAGAGTGTAATGACTTCTCTAAAAATCTAATCTGAGTAGAAATACATAGATTAAGTTATTACGATATTTTGTTGAAAGGTACTGTTCTTGTTCTGAGAATAGTACCTTTTTGATTGTTTAATAATAAAATATTTTATAATATAGACCCGAATTTATTATGCTATTCGTATATTTGTGAATAGATCAATAATATGAACTATGAACTGAAATATAGATTTATCACTTTCTTGTTATTAAAAATTGTTATTGAAAGATGTGCAAGGCTTTTTTATGAACTTAGTTTAGGTGATATCTATTATTGAGAAAAGTTACTTTTCATAGAATTTCTTTTGTTTGTTAATCTATATAAACCTATTTATTATGAGAAATGTAAATAAAACACTTTTTATTTTGAGTTTGGTGGGAGCTTCTTTTATGTCGTGTACGACAGAACTGGAGAATGCGGATTACCAAGTAATTCCAGCTCCTCAAGATCTGGTAATAGACCAAAATGAGCCGTTTATAATGAATAATAAAACTAAGATTATTATTTATCCGGCAGATAATGACGGAATGCAGCGTAATGCCGGTTTTCTTGCCGAATATGTAAAAGAGGCTACAGGTAAGAGTCTGAAAACAGTATTGACTGACAAAACAAAAAATGCTATTATTCTGCAATTAGGTTTATCTTCTGAGAATCTGGAAGCTTATCAATTGAATGTAAATAAAGATCATATCATTATTTCCGGTGCTTCCGAAGCTGGAGTATTTTATGGAATTCAGACTTTACGCAAATCTTTGCCTATAACTAAAACTGCTAACGCTTCTTTCCCGGCAGTTAAGATTCAGGATTATCCTCGTTTTGCTTATCGTGGTATGATGCTCGATGTTTCCCGTCATTTCTTTACGCTTGATTCAATAAAACGTTATATAGATATGTTGGCATTACATAATATAAATCGTTTTCATTGGCATCTTTCGGAAGATCAGGGTTGGCGCATTGAAATAAAGAAATATCCGGAACTGACAAAGGTGGGCTCCATGCGTAGTGAGACTGTGATAGGACATAATACGGATGAATATGATGGGAAACCTTATGGTGGTTTTTATACACAGGAAGAAGCAAAAGAAATTGTAGCTTATGCCCGGGATCGGTATATTACGGTAATTCCTGAAATAGATTTGCCGGGACACATGCAGGCAGCACTTGCTTCGTATCCGGAACTAGGTTGCACGGGTGGCCCGTATGAGGTTTGGAAACGTTGGGGTATTTCTGAAGATGTACTTTGTGCCGGTAATCCTAAGACCATAGAGTTTATAGAGGGAGTGTTGGATGAAATAACGGAAATATTTCCTTCAGAGTATATCCATATAGGAGGTGATGAATGTCCGAAAGTTCGCTGGAAGAATTGTCCTAAATGTCAGGCTATGATAAAGAAATTAGGCTTGAAGTCTGATAAAAAACATTCTGCGGAAGATCGGTTGCAAAGTTATGTAATGTCTTGTGCCGAGAAGTTTTTGGATGGTAAAGGACGTCGTATCATTGGTTGGGACGAGATATTGGAAGGTGATTTAATACCGGGAGCTACTGTTATGTCATGGCGTGGAACTAAAGGGGGGATTGAGGCTGCAAAACGAGGTCATGATGTGATTATGGCACCAAATGTCTATGCTTATTTTGATTATTATCAAACAAAAGATACGGAGAATGAACCATTGGCTATCGGTGGCTTTGTTCCTGTGGATAAAGTTTATAGCTTGGAACCTGTACCGGCTTCTTTGACTAATGATGAAAAGAAATTTATTGTTGGGGTACAGGCTAATCTTTGGACGGAATATATTCCCACTTTTTCTCATGTGGAGTACATGGTATTACCTCGTATGGCTGCTTTGTCTGAAGTACAATGGACTATGCCGGAAAAGAAAGACTATCAGGACTTTTTGAATCGTTTGTTTCGCTTTAGGGGATTGTATGATTTGAACGGCTACAATTATGCGAAGCATGTATTTGAGCCACAACGTAAACCTAGGTCGTTTGACGATTTGCCACAGTAGTTTATACTGAAACGATATTGGTGGTAAAGATATTCTTGATGGGTAGTATGGATATTATTTGAATAAGCTATTTATAAAATCGTTCAACCAAGGGTAGCCTGTCGTTTGGGCACGGTAAAACGAGTGGTTGTCCGTGGTGAAACGCAAGGATGACCTTGGTTGAACGATTGGAAGATACGCTTTATTTTCTCTCCTTTATAAAACCGTTCCGGTAAGCTACTAAGAGTTTCTTCAAATCGCTGATTTGCGTTTGCAATTCTTTGCCTTTATCGGTATCTTTCACCATCATACGTTGGGAATTCAATTCAACGACGAAAGTAGTGGATTTAATGTCCTGTCCTTCTTCAATCGCTTTTTGAGTTGAAGTGAACGGTTCATGCTGTACCAACTGCATTCCTCTTGAATGATACACCAAGGTATATCCGGCAATTCCGGTTTCCGGTTGATATGCCTTAGAGAATCCCCCGTCAATAACCAATAGTTTACCGTTTGCCTTTATCGGGTTCTCTCCTTTAATCGTTTTAACAGGAACGTGTCCGTTAATGATATGCATATGTTGGTCTTTCACTCCAAACTCTTCTAAAAGCATATCACATGTTTTTTCCTCATTGCGCAGTGAGTAATAGTGTCCTTTTACTTCTTTATGCAATTCCTTTTCATTTAGGAAGTAACGTTCGAAAGTTGCCATCTTATCTTTATCGAATGGAGGCGCATCTTTGCCACACCACAGATACCAGATATAATCCATAGCGAAAAGTTTCTCTTCGCCTTCTTCGTCGAAATAAGCCGTTCGGATCAGTTGGTCTATCTTATCGAGTAATTTCTTGCCCCAGTATTCTTTCTTACCGATACGCACATGTTTCATACTGCCGTCGGCATTTAACGGAATGGAGGCGTGGAATAAAAGATTCGAATTAGTTACCATATACATTCCCCCGTAGGTAAAGAGACAACGCATATGCTTTTTCAGTTTTTCACTACTTACAAACGAATGGTGCAGTTTCTTGATCAGTTCTTCTTCCTCATCCGTCAGCTTATAAGGATTCTTCGGATCGATGGTTGGGAAATTATTGTCTTTCATAACGTATTCTTTGCCTTTATACATGAATACGCCACGTTCATAATCTACTTTTTCAAGAAGATTACGGTCTTTCATATCAAACTCCGGACGACGGTTTATAATCTCGGCTTCCAGTTTGAACTGTATAATACTGATTGCCTTATGCATTTGCGTGATAAGACGGATTGTCTTTTCATTGTATGCACTGTCGGCGAAAGTTGTTTTCGGAACAAAGACAGAACAGGGATCATTGGCATAAGTGTCCATTGCGAACGTAGCCAGTGGCAAAAGGTTGATGCCGTAACCGTCTTCAAGTGTTGCTAGATTGGCGTAACGCATCGACATACGGATTACGTTGGCAATACAGCACAGATTTCCTGCCGCAGCGCCCATCCAAAGAATATCATGATTACCCCATTGGATATCGAAGTTATGGTAATTGCAAAGCGTATCCATAATGATATGTGCTCCGGGACCACGATCATAAATATCGCCTACAATATGAAGTGAATCGATTGTCAGCCGTTGGATCAGATTACACATTGCGATGATGAAATCGTCTGCACGCTTCGTACTGATAATCGTGCTGATTACTACATCGATATAAGCATGTTTATTGGGCTCGATAGATGATTCATGCAGTAATTCCTGAATGATATATGAGAAATCAGGCGGTAATGACTTGCGTACTTTCGAACGTGTATATTTGGACGACACGTTCTGGCAAACTTTTACTAGCTGATTCAATGTAATAAGATACCAATCATCAATATCTTCTTCCGTAGTTTTGACCAGTTCCAGCTTTTGTTCCGGATAATAAATTAATGTACAAAGTTCCTTTTTCTCGACTTCACGCAAAGTATTTCCGAATATCTCGTTTACTTTACGCTTAACGGCGCCGGATGCATTTTTCAATACATGTTGGAAAGCTTCATATTCCCCGTGCAGGTCGGTTAGAAAATGTTCCGTTCCTTTCGGTAAGTTCAAGATTGCCTCTAAGTTGATGATTTCCGTACTGGCATCGGCAATTGTTGGAAAGCTGCGTGATAAGAGTTCTAGATAACGCAAATCGTTCAAAATACTTTCCGGAGTTATTTGACTGAATCCGCTCATAGAGTTGGTGTTTTATGGTTTATAAAAAGAACATTAATATTACTTGTGCGATGATTACTCTCAGAAACATACAGAGAGGATAAACAGTAGCATAAGATACGGAAGGACTATCTCCCGGTATGGTATCATTAACATACGTAAGTGCCATTGGGTTCGCCATACTTCCACATATCATGCCGGATACGGAACCAAAATCGACTTTCATTATTTTGAAGGCTATTATAGCCATAATTAATACCGGAATAAGAGTGATGGCAAAACCGAGCCCTATCCATAATAAACCTTCGGGACGGAATACGGTTTCGAAGAAATGTTTTCCGGCATCCAGCCCCAAACAAGCTAAATACATGGATAAACCTAAGGCGCGAAGCATCAGGTTAGCACTTCGGGTGGTGTAGGTTACCATATGCAGACGTGGACCGAAAGTACCGATTAATATTCCTACGACAATGGGACCTCCGGCTAGTCCGAGTTTCACGGGAGCGCTGATGCCGGGAAAGCTGATAGGTATTGCTCCTAAAGCCAATCCTAATATGATACCTATAAATATGGTGATTAGATTCGGCTCTTTCAAGCTTTTTACCGCATTTCCCAATACCTTTTCCACGTTATGAATAGCGGCGGCTTCTCCCACAACGGTCAGACGGTCGCCCATTTGAAGGGTTAATTCCGGTGTGGCAAGTAATTGTACTCCGGAGCGATAGACACGGCTGATGTTGATACCGTAATGGTTGCGTAACCGTAATGAGCCGAGTTTCTTTCCGTTAATTTCAGAACGTGTTACAACAATGCGCTGTGACACCAACTGACTGTCAATCGCATTCCAGTCTATATCCTCTTTATTCCAGTCCGTATTTTCCTGTTCTCCGAATAAGACGGTCAGTGCCAAGGCATCTTTTTCGGAAGTGATGACCAATAGTCGGTCTCCTTCTTTCAGCACCTTTTCAGAAGTCGGGATACTTACATTACCATCCCGCCATAAACGTGAAATAATGAATTTATGATGGCTTATGTGAGCGATGTCTTTTATACTTTTATTAAAGATACCAGGGTTATGCACCTGAAATGCCGCAATGTATGTTTTGTTGTTATCGTCTTTTTCCTTTATCTCCAAATCACTCTTTTTGACGAATAGTTTCCGGACAAAGATAATTCCGAGAATTACTCCTATTACTCCTAGCGGATAACTGACAGCACAACTCAGTGCCGGACTGTTGCTATCCATTCCCATCTGCTTCAATGTTTGTTGTGCTGCTCCCAGTGCCGGTGTGTTTGTTGTAGCTCCGCAGAGTATGCCTACCATGTCGGGTAGCGAAACTCCTGTCATTGTGTGGAACACAACCGTCATGGCAGTTCCCAGTAATACAACTCCTAAAGCCAGCATATTGAGTTCTACACCACCTTTTCTGAATGAACTGAAAAAACCGGGACCGACTTGAAGTCCTAGAGCATAAACGAACAGGATAAGACCGAAACTTTCCGCATAGTTCAACATTTGCGGATCAACGGACAGACCAAAATGACCGGCTAGAATTCCGGCGAAGAAAACGACTGTCACTCCTAAAGAAACTCCCATGATATGTATCTTTCCCAATCCCAGTCCTATCGCCGAGATAAGGGAAATTATCACTACTGCCTGCAATGCGGTCTGCTCTATAAATAAACTGTTAAGCCACTCCATAGGTATAGGTCATTCCGATGTTTGTTTCTTTAATATTTTGCAAAGATATGACTATTTGCTAAAAAACAGTTGCTCGTGGCGGAATAATTAAAAAAATGAGGTATGCTGTGCAGTATTTGTCTTAATTCATCATTTATTTATTAAATAACAAAAAAAAGGGACAAGGATAGTGCACACCTCTTTTCCTTTTTATATTTTTGCAATTCCTAAACTTATAAACAATTTAATTTAAGATGAAAAATTTCAAGTTATTGTCTTTGGGAGCAGTTTTGGCTGTAGTGGTTACTATGTTTTCTTCTTGTTTGGAAAGTGATGATTACCAACAGGGAGGAGCTTTCTATTTTACCGTTGTGGATGATTATACGACAGCTTCAGGCAAAAGTTTAATACAAGATTTTACGGGTATGAAATTTATTCCTTCTGCTTCTTCCGTACAGGATTTGGGAGGTTTAAAAGGTATAGAGAGGGCTGCCCTTCAATATACATTTCCAAAAGATACGGAGGTTACGGAAAATACAAAAGAAGTGCATGTAGATCTTGTTGCCGGTTGGAATTCTTTTTCCATTCAGACAAAAGATATATTGAGTATTCCTGATGCGGGAGAGAAAGGGGATACCTTGCGCAATGATTCTGTGCTTTCTTATGATACTATGTGGGCATATGGAGGTTATGTAAATACATCGGTGACCTTTGATGCGGCAAATACTGGAGTTTATATGGACATGATAAAACAGAAAGTTAGTGCAGATACATTATATCTTCATTTGAATTTGAATGCATCTCAAGGTTCGGTAAGATGGTCGGATAAATATACATTACGCAGCTTCCGTATGCCTCCTGTGTATTCTTTGATTTCAGACGGTATAAAAACGGTTTCCGACTCTATTGTAGTAGCTGTTTCCGTGAAAGTTAAAGATGAAAGTCTGAGAAATAATAAATTGCAATATCAGTATGCTAAATATAAACTGAAATAATATTGAATTATAAAGGATTATTTAAACGGGCAATCATGTTAATTTCCTCTCCTGCCAAGGCATGGGAGGAAATTAGTTTAGAGGATAGGCGGGCGGTTTTTTCTGCTTTTGTCTATCCTATGATCGGTTTATGCGGTATATCCGTTTTCATTGGGATACTTATTGAAGGTGGAGGTGAGGGAAATATTATCTTCCAACGGGCAATGACGGCGTGTTGTGCTGTTTTCGTGGCTCTTTTCGGAGGATACTTTCTGGCAGCTTACGGCATCAACCAGTTGGGAGTAAAGATGTTCGGACTTAAAAATAATCTTTCCTTAATACAGCAGTTTGCGGGTTATGCTATGGTGGTAACCTTTTTGCTGGATATTATTACGGGAATACTTCCCGGCTTTTTCATCTTGAGTTGGATATTCCAGTTCTACATTATATATATAGTATGGGAAGGTACCCGCGTCCTGATTCAGGTAGAAGAGAAAAAGCAGATGTCGTATACCATTATGGCGTCTTTGCTCCTTATTGCCTGTCCGGCTATACTGGAATTGATCTTTAATAAATTGACTGTTATTTTAAATTGAACATGAAACTTGCTCCGGTAAATATAAAGAATAAGCGTGCTACATTTGATTATGAATTTATAGACACTTATACGGCGGGAATTGTACTTACAGGTACAGAAATCAAATCCATCCGCTTAGGTAAGGCGAGTCTGGTAGATACTTATTGCTTTTTCTCAAGAGGCGAACTTTGGGTGAAAGGTATGCATATAGCGGAGTATTTTTATGGTTCATACAATAATCATATTGCTCGCCGTGACCGTAAACTGCTTCTGAGCAAGAAAGAGTTGCGGAAGTTGGAGCGGGCAACCAAAGAAACGGGATTTACCATAGTCCCTGCCCGTATGTATATCAATGAAAAAGGATTGGCTAAAGTGGTTATAGCGTTAGCTAAGGGTAAGAAGCAATATGATAAACGTGAATCGTTGAAAGAAAAAGACGATAAGCGTGAAATGGACAGGATGTTTAAATACTAACACAATAGCTTGATGACTTATTCTATTCCACAAGTGATCCGCGAGCGTATTCTTATCCTCGACGGAGCGATGGGTACAATGATTCAACGGTACAATCTGAGAGAGGAAGATTTTCGTGGTGAACGCTTTGTTGATCTACTCGGTCAGATGAAAGGCAATAATGATTTGCTGTGCCTTACACGCCCGGACGTTATCTGTGATATTCATCGTAAATACTTGGAAGCCGGAGCCGATATTATCGAAACGAATACTTTCAATGCTACAAGTGTGTCTATGGCAGATTATCATGTGCAGGATTTGGTGTCGGAAATCAATCTGGCAGGAGCTAGGATAGCACGTGAGATAGCAGATGAATATACAGCAAAGAATCCCGATAAACCCCGTTTTGTGGCAGGCTCGGTTGGGCCTACCAATAAGACTTGCTCCATGTCTCCGGATGTGAATAATCCGGCTGCACGTGCGTTGACGTTTGACGAACTTGCCGAATCTTATCAAGAGCAGATGGAAGCACTTCTGACAGGTGGTGTGGATGCCTTTTTAATAGAAACTATTTTTGATACGCTGAATGCAAAGGCGGCTCTCTTCGCTGCGGAAAAGGCAATGAAGAAGGTCGGGAGAAGTGTTCCCGTCATGCTGTCGGTAACGGTCTCTGATACAGGAGGACGTACTTTGTCCGGACAAACCTTGGATGCGTTTCTTGCTTCTGTGCAGCATGCGAATATATTTTCAATCGGATTGAATTGTTCTTTTGGTGCCAAACAGTTGAAACCTTTTTTGGCAGGGTTGGCTTCCCGTGCACCTTATTATATAAGCGCTTATCCTAATGCAGGTTTGCCGAACAGCTTGGGAGAATATGATCAGACTCCGGATGAAATGGCGAGTGAAGTGGGAGAGTACATCCGGGAGGGCTTGGTGAATATCATTGGTGGCTGTTGTGGTACGACGGATGCTTATATTGCTAAATACAATGATTGGGTAAAAGACGCCCGACCTCACGTACCGGCTTCCAAACCGGAACATTTATGGCTTTCGGGGCTGGAACTGCTTGAAGTTAAACCTGAAATCAACTTTGTCAACGTCGGTGAACGTTGCAATGTGGCAGGTTCGCGTAAGTTCTTGCGTCTTATTCAGGAAAAGAAATATGAAGAAGCCTTGTCCATTGCCCGTACACAGGTAGAAGACGGTGCATTGGTCATCGATATAAATATGGATGACGGTCTGCTGGATGCAAAAGAAGAGATGGTTACTTTCCTTAATCTGATAGCTTCCGAGCCGGAGATAGCCCGCGTTCCGGTGATGATTGATTCTTCGAAATGGGAAGTGATCACAGCCGGACTGAAATGCTTGCAAGGTAAGTCGATAGTCAACTCCATTTCCTTGAAGGAGGGCGAAGAAGTATTTTTAGCTCATGCCCGTCAGGTAAAACAATATGGCGCGGCGGCTGTGGTGATGGCTTTTGATGAAAAAGGACAGGCCGATACTTTCGAACGTAAGATAGAAGTTTGTGAGCGTGCTTATCGTCTGCTGATAGAGAAAGCGGACTTTAATCCGAATGATATCATCTTTGACCCGAACGTGCTTGCCGTGGCTACGGGGATGGAAGAACACAATAATTATGCGGTCGATTTTATCAAGGCAACCGGTTGGATAAAGAAGGATCTTCCCGGGGCGCATGTCAGCGGTGGCGTGAGCAATCTTTCTTTCTCTTTTCGTGGCAACAATTATATCCGTGAGGCGATGCATGCCGTGTTCCTTTACCATGCCATAAGTCAGGGGATGGATTTCGGTATCGTTAATCCGGCTACTTCTGTTATTTATACGGATATACCGGCGGATGTTTTGGAAAAGATAGAAGATGTCGTCTTAAATCGTCGTTCGGATGCAGCCGAGAGATTGATAGAGCTTGCCGAGAAACTGAAAGCCTCTGCTACGGAGACTTCTCAGGCAGTGCGCCATGATGAATGGCGAAACGGCACGGTGGAAGAACGTTTGAAATATGCCTTGGTAAAGGGAATTGCCGATTATCTGGAAGAAGATTTGGCTGAGGCTGTTCCGCAATATGCAAGGGCGGTAGATATCATTGAAGGTCCGTTGATGAACGGGATGAACCATGTCGGTGAGCTGTTCGGAGCAGGAAAAATGTTTCTTCCCCAGGTAGTAAAGACTGCCCGCACGATGAAGAAAGCCGTAGCCATACTTCAGCCACTTATTGAAGCGGAAAAGACGGAAGGTACATCTTCGGCAGGAAAGGTTTTGCTTGCCACAGTGAAAGGGGATGTACATGATATCGGAAAGAATATTGTCTCCGTAGTGATGGCGTGCAACAATTATGAGATTGTAGATCTGGGAGTTATGGTTCCGGCAGAAACGATCGTGCAGAAAGCTCTTGAAGAAAAGGTAGACGCTATCGGTTTAAGCGGATTAATTACGCCGTCGCTGGAAGAAATGGTACACGTGGCAATAGAGTTGAAAAAGGCCGGATTGCACATCCCTTTACTGATAGGGGGAGCTACTACGTCCAAACTTCACACGGCTTTGAAGATTGCTCCTGTTTATAATGCTCCTGTGGTGTACACGCGCGATGCTTCGCAGATAGTGCCTGTCGTGGGGAAACTGCTGAATCCGGAGGTAAAAGAAGAATTTGTCAGTGAAGTGACAGAAGAATATGAAAAGTTGAGAGAGAATAATCAAGCGAAGAAGGTGGAGACCGTACCGTTGGAAGAGGCACAGAAGCATCGCTTGAAACTGAAATGGTAATCGTATATAAAGAAGATATGAAAAGACGCTTTGACATTGAACATTGGAATCGTAAGACTGCCTATTTTTATTTCCTGGATTTCAGTAATCCCTTTGCCCATTTGGGAGCAGACATAGATGTAACGGAACTTTATGCTTATGTGAAAGCTAACGGATATTCTTTGAATCTTGCGAATACTTATATTGCCGCACGTTTGTGCAATGAGATTGAAAACTTCCGACTTCGTATAGAGGGCGGCGAGGTTTATATTTATGACAAGGTTCATGCTGCACAAACGATAGGGTATGAGGACGGCACTTATACCAATATTAATACCCGGATGAAAAGTACGCTTCGTGAATTTGATGCTTGTGAACGTGCGCACATCGTGGAACATAAAAAGATACGTCAACACGAATCCGGTCCGTATGACGGTGACCTGATTTTTATGACAACTATCCCGTGGGTGTCTTTTACCTCTTTTCAACAACCCAATAACGGTACTCAATCGTCCAACCCCAAAGTAGCTTTCGGGAAAATGAAAGAAGCAGACGGACGAAAGCTGTTGCCTTTATGTGTAGAGGGACATCATTCCCTGATGGATGGCTACCAGCTATCTCTGTTTATCAAAGGGTTTGAGCATTATGCAGCTCACCCTGAACTATTGGACGAACCGATGTAAATCAACATACGGTCGGTTGCCCACAAACGATAGGAGTTTGCAAACAAACGACCGTATCTTTGTTCACAAACGACCTGATGTTTTTTTCAATCATCGGGATGTTTTTTAAATTCACCTCGATGTTTTTTAAAATCAACCTGATGATTATTTCAAAACCTGCGGAAGCTAAAAATGCTGCATTTTGCTGCCGTATATTCCTGTTAAAACGGAATTATCCTCATTTACCCTTCAATCCTTCAGCCTTTTGATAATATACATGATTACCAGTCTGTTATCCTGAACCTTTCTTAGGAAAAAGATTCAGCCGATAGTACGTGTAGGGTACATCCTTTTTGGTTTATCTCTTTCAGCTGAAAGATAGCATCATTCAGGTTAACGTGCTATTAATCAATCGTAAATCTGCTAAATGAAAGATGAAAGAGGTTGGGATAAATAGGAGAGGGGGATTAAAAAAAGTTGCCCGAATGATTTCAGGCAACTTTCTTGATTGAAACTACTATATAAAGGTTTATTCTTTATCGTCGTCCCAGAAGTTTCTGCGTTTTGAACGGGCAGTTCCGCTTGTCTCGTTGTCGCTAACTCCGACAGATGTCCCCGAAGAAGTAGTAACAACACTCGTGTTTTCTTCAACTTCCAATTTTATTGTTTCTATAGTCGGTTTGATATAATAATCTTTTGTTTTCATAATTATATTCAGTTTAGTTTATTATTTAATAATGGCTTTTTGATTATTTATCAGATAAATGCCTTTGGCTAATCCTGTAACTGTATTTTCTCCTTCCGGAACTTGGATATTCTTAACCATGCGTCCGTCTAATCCATAAATTTGAACTGATTGTGTCTTGTCGGCATTGATAATCAGTGCTCCGTTTACAGAATAAATCTTGATACCCTCTATATCTGTATTATTGATATCGGTAGCTCCGCCGTCATGAGAAATGCTGTATTGTACGCCCGAAGTTGCCGGTAAATCCAAATATCCACGGAATGCATGCATCTGTGCTTCTGCATTAGCGCGGGCGAATACTTCTACACCTTCTTCCATCACTAAAATATATTTGCCTGCTATATCATCTCCCGTCATGTGTAAGAAATTACTTTTGTAAGTGTCACCGGTTGTGGCAGTTACAGGAACTGTTACATTATTTGCAGAGAATGATATCTTTCCATCGGCTTGAACATTGATAAGATAAGCCGTGTTGGCTTCAATAGACGTTGCTTCTGTGAACAGAATTTGATTTCCGTCTTTCTTATCAAATGCTTCAACTTGAACACCGTTAGGAATTGCCGCATCGAATGGTAATGCAAAGGTATTCCAGCCGGAAGCAAATGTACGGGAATAATTTATATCACCTGTAAATGATTTAGTATTATAAAAATCGTAACCATCCTGTAGCTCTACGGCAATAGCGTTATTACCTACGATAACATTAAAATCTTCAAGTGTTGAATTTTCCTTCACGTAAAACAGACAATTGGGGTTTCCAATTGTTGTCGGCAATACATCTACATTTATAGCTGTCATATCCACAGAAGTTACATTGGCAGGTATTTCTAATGCTTTTACTGCTTCTGCCGTCCATGCGCCTGTTAGGGTCATTGCGCCGGTAGTTGGGTCAATGTTGGATTCTGCAGGTTCTTTATAAGGGGCTAGTTCCACATCGTCAATAGTACATGTTTCGTAAGCACGAATATTTATAACAAAAGAAGTAGTGGTCGCTTCAAAAGTCTTTTCGTATTTTGTCCAATTTGAAGCTGCTTGTAATTTTCCAGGGCCATTCCCTGTCGAATTATCAAGATCAATATAACTAGTATTACTATTTTGATCTTTTAAACTATAATTCTTAATACCATTGTCATTACTACCTTTATAATCGGTATACCAAAAAGAAAAAACATATTTTTGACCAGGAACTAGATTGGTTATGATTTGTTTTAAACGTGCGGTTCCTGTTGCTTTTGCCGAGTACTCTCCAGTATAACCATTGGCTTGTTTTTTGAATCCAGGCTTACCATCATCAGTCCAGTTAGTTGGAAGTTGATCTATTGTACCTTCTTCAAATCCACCATTTAAAACCATATTAAGAGGAGCATTCGGATCGATAACAGTTAATGTATAAGTAGCTTCTGCTGCTTTATAATCATTCGTAGCATTTACAGATGCTGTAATTGTTGTCGTCCCGGCGCTAGTACCAAGTGTTACTATTCCTTCTGCATTGATAGTTGCAACATTTGTATCCGAACTTGTATATGAAATTGTTAATCCTGATAGGTCAGAGTTCCCATTATAGCTTAAGGTAGGAGCAGTGAATGTTTCTCCTAAATTTATACTAACATTGTCACTGCTATATTTGAATTCCGGACTGGGAAGAACTTTAGTGTAAGTGGCTTCTGCTATTTTGCTATCATCCAATCCTTCTTTTATAGCAATAGCTTTTATTGTTGTAGTTTGGTTGATAGTGAAAGCTGTACTATATTGAGTTGAATTTGTTGTTGGAACATCTCCATTTGTTGTATAATAAATGGTTGCTCCTTCTGTTGTTGTACTTAATGCGACTGTTAAATTGTTTTCAAATGTTGTTCCTGATTCAGGAGTAAAAGTTGGAGTTGATGCTTGAGTTTCACTACTTATAGAACTATAAGTAACCGTTATTGTCTTGATTGTTGCCTTTTTTAAGTTATTAAATACTACAGAATTAGAAGACCCTGTCCATTCTGTTATACTTGTCCCATTGCTATTAATAGAACTGCTAAATGTGATTTTATTTATTAAAAAATCTGTGGGGACAGAAAAAGTTATAATATTTCCATCATAAATTCTAAGTCCATCTGTCCATGCTCTTGCAGGTGTATTAGCGTTAGTACCTTTTTCTCCTAAGAAAGTCACATCGTCTATCATAATTTCTGAGGCTTCTTTCGGACATTTCGCAAAATCAAATAGTGTGTTTTTCTCCGTTTGTCCCCAAACACTCCCACTGACGAAACATACTAATGCCATTATCAGTAGATTCCTAAATCTTGTAATTTTTGTACTCATAAACTTGTTTTTTAGTATTTATTATAGAATAATTATAGAATTTCTTATGCTCGTGTCACAAAGTTACAAGTTTCGCATGGAATAATTGCCAAGTTTCGTTACATTTCTTCATTTAAGTTTAAAGAAAAACTCTTAAAATTACGATTGCGTAACATTTCGGTTACTTTTGCAAAGTGGAAACGACAACTGGAAACAATTTATCGACGAATATGTGTCTTTTGCCGACGGATGGAAATGACGGATTTACTGTCGTGACGTTTTGACCTATCAAAGATAATATAGTAATAACCATGAATATACTTGAGAGCGAAGTTTACTTGGTGTCTTTCCAGTTCATCAGTAACTTTCGCAGTTCCGGGTACTTATCCTCGTGCTCGAAGATGAATTCAAAGATGTTTATGTTCTCGTAGAGGTCGTCTATTTGTTCGGAGAAGATGTTTAGGAATAAATTGTTCAAGTCTTTGTCTCTCGCGAGTATAACGGCTACTTGCTCGAACAGGGCGAGATAACAGAGCAGGGTATCGAAAGTGCAGATGTTGAGGTACTTGTCCTCGTCGTCGGTGGGGATGCCGTAGAGCAATTCGCTGGGTAACTTGTTGCTGTGAGGGTCTTTATGCAGTTCGCTTTCCAGCATGACCAGTTCTTTTTGGTCTAATAATGTTTGAAGCAGATGCAATACTATCCGGGTATTTCTATCTACTTTCCAGCATCGTTTTTCGTGCCTTTTTATCAATAGGTATCCTGTTATCAATAGGATGATCGAGAGTATCCCCATGATACCCGTCAACAATAGTTCGTCCATATTCCTTTTCTGTTTGAGGAAGCGGGAGTTCGTAATAGAAAAGCGTCCTCACGAAAGGATACAAAAAAGACGTGAGGACAGCTAATCTATTACTGAACTTAGGTATCGCCAGAAACCCCCCATCGATAATAGACAACTGTACCCCACGCCATATCATTATATTGATTAGGAATATAACAATAAACGTGAGGTAACTGTTGCTATCATCCCCGATGAATAAAACTGGCGATTTTAAGTTCTGGGACAATAACTCGTTACTTCAATATTATAAAATGTATCTTCCACTTCAGGAAGACACGACAAATATAAGCTAAATTTTATATAAATCAGGAGTTTTACCTATTTAATTGTTGCATTTTTTACCTTTATCTCCGAATCCCCGTTTTCCTTTTGTGGCTGGTCGTATTTCCTCTGATAAGCATCGGCCGGAAACTAAAATAGGATGTCTTTGTTCTTTTTTCAGGCTAAATTTGTGAACTGTATCTATAAATATATTATATTTGCCGTATCAAAACAATATCGGGGCATTAGCTCATCTGGCTAGAGTGCGACACTGGCAGTGTCGAGGTGACGAGTTCGAGTCTCGTATGCTCCACGAAATATTTAAGTTTAAAACACAGTAATACAGAGGTATATAACTGATTTCTTCTTGTTGTTGCTCTAATCATTTTAGATAAGAAAAGGATGTTTTGTTCCAATTTGGACTTAATAACGAATCTAAAACGAATCCCAAATTATTATGACAACATTAAAGACAGCAATAGTTCCCGCAAAAGTATCCATAGACGGAACTCATAAAATCAGAATAGCGATAGCTTCCAACTTCCTTTTTTTCTTTGTTTTTAGTTTCGGATGATGTGAAAGGCCGTGCCTTGTCCTGTTGTTTCCCGGAATGTTTTGGCTATTTATACGGCAGGGGAAAACTAATGGAATAGGTCAGACTTTTATTGTGTACGTCGGATTAAAGTAGTATCTTTGTCTTGAAGAATTAATCTTTTCACGGCTGTGGGGCGATTGTTCCATTATTGTGGAGCATTCGTCCCACATATATGGAGCGATTGTCCCACGGATATGAAAAGATTAGTTGATGCAAAGAAAAATAGTAGTTGATACGAAGAAAAGAATTAATTCATGCTTTAATACATACGAATATGGCAGTAATCTATGATTTCTATGAAACACCCGTTCCGGACGGACAAGAGAAGAAGGGAGAACTTCACGTGCGGGTATTGCCGAGACAGACGGTAAACAGTGAAGAATTGGCGAAGACAATCCATCAGCGGAGCACTTTCATGGAGAGTGAAGTAGGGGCGGTTATAAATCTTCTGCGGAATCTCATCGTGGAGAAACTCAAGGATGGCGACAGGGTTCATCTGGACGGTCTCGGCTTTTTTCAAATGACGGCCACCTGTCCGCCTGTACGTTCGGAAAAAGAGATCAGGGCGGAATCCGTAAAGTTCAAATCCGTCTCGTTTCGTCCTGAAAAGGATTTGAAACGGGAGTTGTACGCTTCTACGCATTTTGTACGCGTGGATATAAAGAATCATTCCAAGGATACATCTTTAGCGGAGATAGACGCGATTCTGACGGACTATTTCAAAAACAATAACTATATAACCCGTGCGGATTTCGAGCGTATTTGCCGTTTAACGAAAACTACTGCCAATCGCCGTTTGAAGACATTGGTAGACGACGGACGCCTTCGGAAAGAGGGAATCTATCATTTCCCGATTTATACGCCGGGACCGGGATATTATGGAAATCTATAAATACCTTTAATTTCTTGCTCTCTACCTTACTTTTATTTAGATTTGCAGTCTATAATAGAATTATAATGATTAATCTTATGATGAACAACATTTTGCTTTGGAACTTGGGCGGTATGGAAATCCTGCTGATTGTTTTATTAATCGTATTGCTTTTTGGCGGAAAGAAGATTCCCGAACTGATGAAGGGGCTGGGAAAAGGGATGAAGAGCTTCAAACAAGGGGTTGCTGAAGCCGAGGCCGAGATAAAGAAAACAAAAGAGGAAATAGACAAGCCGGTGGAAACGAAGAAGCCGACGACCGACAACGAACAGAAAAAAGAGGAATAAGCATGGCCGAAATGACATTCTGGGATCACCTGGATGTGCTTCGTCGTGTGCTTTTCAGAGTTATCGGGGTATGGATGGTCTTTGCCATAGGCTTTTTCATTGCCATGCCTTATCTCTTCGACAACGTAATTCTGGCTCCCTGCCATAATGATTTTGTTTTTTATCATTTTCTCCATAAGATAGGTGACTGGCTTCATCTGTCGGGGGACTTCTTTACCCAGCAGTTTGAGGTGAAGCTGATTAATATTAACCTGGCATCACCGTTCTTTATACATATCTCTACTGCTTTTTGGATGTCTGTCGTTATGTCCGTACCCTACCTTTTATTTGAAATATGGCTGTTTATCAAGCCTGCCCTCTATCCGAATGAAGAAAAAAACGTGAAGATGGCATTGAGTGTGGGTACCATCATGTTTTTTCTGGGGGTGTTACTGGGCTATTTCATGGTATATCCGTTGACGTTGCGCTTTCTGGCTACGTATGAACTGAGTACGCAGATAGAGAATCAGATATCGTTGAACTCATATATCGACAACTTTATGATGCTGGTGCTGATGATGGGGTTGGTGTTCGAGCTTCCTTTGGTGACGTGGTTGCTATCGTTGATGGGATTGGTTACCAAGTCTTTCCTCCGTAAGTATCGCCGTCATGCCATCGTACTGATATTTATCGTTGCGGCTATCATCACGCCTACCGGAGATCCGTTTACCTTGTCTGTGGTGGCTATCCCGTTGTGCCTGCTCTACGAAATGAGCATCCTGTTGATAAAGGATAAACCGAGAGAAGATAAAGAGGAATTGACTGACGATGATGTCTGAGCGGTTAATATAGATATGATTTAGGCGCGGATTACGCGAATTACGCGGAAAAGAGTAAAGAAACAATCCGTGTAATTCGCGTAATCCGTGCCTGAAAAAAAGAATAGAAGGGCTTTTCGGGTTCCCTCTTATGCCTGAGTAAGTTTGTTATTCTTTTCAGGCGGTTTCATCAAAGAGCGGTTTCAGTATTTCCGGTATCTCTATCGTATTGCATTTCATATCCGAAAGGCATTTCTTACCACTATCGGTTAATGAAAAATACATCTGACGTTTGTCTTTCTTTCCTAATGCGCGTCCGATCATCTTCTTTTCTTCTATGGAACGGATTACTTTGGAAAGGTGTGAGGCCTTTATTCCGGTCTGCTCGGAAATGGCGCTTGCCGTCAATGTTTGGTCATTGATGCAGCAGAGCACCATCGCTTCATTGAGCGAAACGCCGTGTACCTGTTCGAGTGAGCTTTCAAATTCGTTGAGAGCCTTGTAGATGTCTCTCATTATACAGATTGATTTCATTACTGGTTTTAAATAAATAGGTTTACATTCGCGTTATCCGCACGGTTCATATAAGTGGCAACCCCTCCGATGGTGACTTCATCGAGCAGTTCTTCACGCTTGACGCCCATTACATCCATAGACATTTGGCAGGCGATGAACTCCACTCCATTCTCCAAAGCCTGCCGGCGAAGCGATTCTAAAGAATCTATGCCCTTGTTTTTCATGATATAACGCATCATCCGGCTGCCTATGCCACCCATATTCATCTTGGATAGTTTCAGCTTCCGTGAACTGGACGGCAACATCATACCGAACATCTTTCCAAATATGTCTTTCTCTACTTTCGGCTTATCGAGCTTCTTGATGGCGTTCAATCCCCAGAAAGTGAAGAAGATAGTAACTTTTTCTCCGGTTGCGGCAGCACCGTTGGCAAGGACGAAGGTGGCGAGCGCTTTGTCTAAGTCGTCACTGAACATGATAAATGTTTTTCCTTTGCTTTCGCATGAACTGATTGTGTGACACGCTTTGGCTCCTCCTTTTTCTATGACAATGCTGAACTTACCGCCTTTATCCTCTTTGGAAATGAAACGGTTGCCGGTGGTGTTGCACCACGCTTCCGCATCTCTTGGGAATCCTGCGTCCGTAGCTTCCATCTCCATCCGTTCTCCTTCCGACAGCTCTTCCATACTTTTCTTCATTTTAAGGATAGGGCCGGGACATTGTAGTCCGCAAGCGTCTACTTTTATGGTTTTTATCTGGGTTTTCATATTTCTTTCTTCCGAATAATCCGCCGTATCCGCTTTTCCCTTACAGTCGTCGGGATTGTCGCAGAGTGTGACGGGAGTAGTTGCCGCCAGATAAGTTTTGTATCCTCCTACAAGGTTTTTCACATTGCCGAATCCATGTTGCAGAAGTATCCTTGATGCCAAGTAGCCCCGCAGGCCGACGGCACAGTACAGATATACAGGCTTGTCGGAAGGAATTTCGTTCATTCGCTCTCTTAAATCATCCAAAGGAATGTTGATAGAACCTTTGATGGAGTTTAAGCTGTGTTCGTCCGGAGTACGCACGTCTATAAGGGTGATTTTCCGAATATCGGCATCTCTTAATTCTCTCCAGTATAACGGATGGACTTTTGCTTTCAGAATATTTTCTGCGGCATATCCGGCGATTGCTGCGGGATCTTTGGCAGAAGAGTAAGGAGGTGCGTAAGCATGTTCCAGACGGATTAGGTCGTAGATCGTGCCTTTATGTTTGATAATCAGGGCAATTTCGTCGATACGCTTGTCTACGCCCGTGTAGCCCACTATCTGTCCGCCATATAGTGTGCCGTCTTTCTTGTCGAAAGTGATTTTTATGCTCATCGGCAAAGCGTCCGGATAGTATCCCGCATGAGAACCGGAATGTGTGGTAGAGGACAAATATTCTATGTTGGCTTGCTTCAGGCGTTTGGCAGGCAGTCCGGTAGAAGCAACCGTCATATCGAAGACTTTTGCGATAGAAGTGCCGATAGCTCCTTCATAAGAAATAGTATTGCCATACACCATATTGTCGGCAACGATTCTTCCCTGACGGTTGGCCGGTACGGCAAGATAGTTCAGCCAAGACTTTCCGGTGATAGGATGCCTGTACTCTATGGCATCACCCACAGCATAGATATTCTCATCCGAAGTTTGCAGGTACTCGTTGACAGCTATTCCCCCGGCTTCCCCGATAGCCAGTCCGGCTTCTCTTGCCAGCTTCGTTTCCGGTCTTACTCCGATTGAGAGGATCACGATGTCGGCAGTAATTGTTTTCCCGCTTTTAAACGTTACCTTTATTTCGTCGTTGTCTTTCTCAAATGAAGAAACAGCTTCGCTCAGATAGAGGTTCACGCCCTTTTGCATCAGGTGTTGGTGCACGAGTGAAGCCATTGAGAAATCAATCGGTGTCATCACCTGATCCGCCATTTCTACAATGGATACTTTTGCGCCGTTGGCATGCAGGTTCTCCGCCATTTCCAATCCGATGAAGCCTGCACCGATGACCACAGCTCTTTTTATGGAACGGCCGTTGAGATAACTCTTTATATTATCGGTGTCGGCTACATTTCTCAAAGTAAAGATACCTTCCGAATCAATTCCCGGCAAAGGGGGACGTACAGGAGAAGCTCCCGGAGAAAGAAGCAGTTTGTCATAGCTTTCCGTATATTCTTCCCCGTCGGCTTTGCGAACGGTCACCTTTTGGTTTTCACGGTCGATACCGGTAACTTCCGATTGAATCCGTACATCTATGTTGAAACGTCTGCCGAAAGACTCAGGTGTTTGCAAGAAAAGTTTTTCCCGGTCGGTAATCACATCACCTATATAATAAGGTAGGCCGCAATTGGCGTAGGATATGTACTTTCCTTTCTCAAATAAGATCATTTCCGCGGATTCGTCGTTTCTTCTGATTCTGGCTGCGGTGGTTGCACCTCCGGCTACGCCTCCTATAATAATGTATTTCATAATGATATGTTTTAATTGTTTGATTGTTTCCAATGGAAAATATATGCAAATATATTGAATGTTTTATATAATACAAATTTTCCAATGGAAAATATTTAGGGAGTGTTGATCGAAACTTGTGCGAGACAGGTAAGCGTTTGCTTGTTTATAAGTTTGGTTTTGTAAAGTGAAACGTTTATTTTTGTATCATTATAGTAATAATAATCGGATGAGTTGATGAAAAACATCTATTTAATAGGTTTACTATTGTTCTTTTTGTCTACATCGTTTTTTTCTTGTAAAGAGAATAACGCTTCTGCCTTATTTACTAATTTGGATTATAATACTGACACTTTAGCTTTGGCCTATTATCATTTGGGAAGGAATTATGCGAAGCTAAATAATGATTCTGCTGCTTTTTTGTGCTATATGCGAGCCAAAGATGAAGCATTAAAAGACGGTAATGTGGATTTGTTGGCGGACATTTACAATCGGGTAGGCTTTATTCATTTACTTCAGGATTTACCGGAGGAGGCTTTATCAGAACTTAAAATAGCTTATCGTTTTGCAGACGGCAAACCGGGATTGCATTATTATCGGACAGAGATTTTAAGAAATATGGCTCGTGCATATCAGTTAAGGTCTATTTTAATGCCGGGAAGAAAAGACAGGCAGGATATGGACAGTGCTATTATGATGTTTGAGAAAGCACTTGATGTAACGACGGACAAGACTTCCGAAAAAGTTATCTCATCCGTGCGCAGGGAACTTGCCAGTATTTATACGGATAGAAAAGATTTCCAAAAAGCTCTGATTTATTTGGGGGCAGAATCGGATTCGTGTGTTCCGAGCGTTCTTTTTAGCATAAAAGCCGATATGTATAAAAGAATGGGAATGTTGGATTCTGCTTGTTATTATCTGCGACAGTGTTTGCCGGCTTCGGAAATATATTTTAAGCGTTCTGTGTTTTATCGCTTATTTGAAATGGAAAAGCAGAAAGGAGATATGAAACAGGCGGTGGTCTATGCGGATTCTTTTCTGATTTTGCATGATAGCATTACTAAATTTGTCATTCCTGAAAAGATTGCGGAAATTCAGCAGAAGTATGAAAGTGAGAAGTTAAGATCAGAAAAAGCTGAGCTGAAACTAAAAAACGAGCGGAGTAAGTTTACTTTGTTTGTTGTGCTGGTTTGTTTTGTCTTGCTGTTGGTTGGCAGTTATATCCTGATACAGAGGTTACGGGCAAAGCAACGTACACTAAAGATAAAGATGCTGGAAAAGGAAAATGAATTGCTGTTGAATAAAGAAACGATTGATTCTTTGAAAAAACAGATATTGGAGAATCAGGAGAGGATAAAGCAATTGTATGTAGAGCGGGATGCAAGCTATTTGTCGGAAGTAAGTGATATAGCATTGAAGTTACAGGAATATAAAGAAATGAACGGGGCTTTAGGGAAATGCCTGTTTCAGAAAATGCCGATATCTAAACTCATTCCGGCATTCCAGATGAAGAAGAAAAATGTCACGGAACTTTCTGCGGAAGAAAAGGATGCTTTAATTGAAGCCGTGGACTTGGCATATCCTGATTTCTCAGCGCGTTTGGTGGCGGGCTTCGGTAAGTTCTCACAAACTAATTTATGCATTTGTTGTTTGTTGAAACTGGAAGTTTCTGCTAGGAATATCCAAAGACTTTGTGCTTTGGAAGAAGATAATTATTATAAATCACGTCAGCGCCTTGCTGTTAAATTAGGACTGGATAGTACAAAGTCTTTGGATAGCTTCCTTATTGAATTTTAAGTGAAAAGAAGGGCGTATATAGGGCAACTGTCCGTTTTTTCTTTCCTTTATATTTGTTTCGCTATTGATAATCAGTAGATTAATGTTTTGGATGATATGGTTTATGTCAGTATAAGAATACTGTTCATTTTGTATATTTGCATATAGTCGAACATAAAATTTAATGATTATGAAGAAGAACTTTTTACTTTTTGTTTTATTGATGTTAGCCGGACGAATGTCAGCGGAAGAGTTTGAAGTAGATCGGTTCACCTATAAGGTATTGACGGATAATACGGTGGAAGTGAGCAGTTATAATTCGGGGACTCTGCTTGATATAGAGATACCGTCATCGGTCACCAACAATGGTACTAAATACAGTGTGACGTCTATTGGAGATTATGCCTTTTCCGGGTGTGGCAGTTTAACTTCCATTACTATTCCCAATTCGATAGTTTCTATTGGTAATGGTACTTTCAATTATTGTAACGGGCTGACCTTTTTTAGTTTACCTGAATCTGTGACCAGTATAGCCGGTAATGCGTTCGCAGGTTGTTCAAAATTAGCCTCCTTTGAGTTGGATGGCACTAATACGGAGTTTTCAGTTGTAGACGGTGTATTATTTAATAAGGAGAAAGATATATTGCTGATTTATCCTGCAGGAAAAGGTACCGGTTATACTATTCCTGAAGGAACTGTGGAGATTGGCGAATTCGCTTTCTCTGAAAGTGCAATGCTGACGGATATAGAATTTGCCGGTACGTTGGTTAAAATAGGTGATGCGGCATTCTCAAAATGTGCAGGACTAACGGAAGTGAATTTACCTGTTTCTTTGATTTCTATCGGTGATAAGGCTTTTAACGGGTGTAAAGGTATTGTATCTGTCTCTCTTTCAAAGGCTGTCAGTTCGATAGGAAAAAATGCCTTTATCAATTGTTCTCAGTTAATGGCGGTTACGGTTGATCCTGAAAATATGGATTATAGTTCATTAAATGGAGTCTTATATGATAAACAGCAAACTACATTATTATTATACCCTAAAGGAAAAGGTGATAGTTATGACATCCCGGTTTCTGTGAACGCAATTGGCGATTATGCTTTTTATGGAACTAATCTGACTTCTGTGATCTTCTCTAAATCTATTGTCAGTATTGGTGCTTATGCTTTTGCGGATTGTAGTGACCTTTCCGAACTCAATTTACCGGAGGATTTGGAAACTATTGGCGATGATGCGTTTGAGTATTGTACAGGATTGGATAAGTTGGTTCTTCCTGATAAAGTAAGGGTAATAGGAAAGTATGCTTTTATGAGTTGCCAAAGTTTGAAAGAAGTAACTATATCAGAGAATGCGGAAGAAGTAGGACGAAATGCCTTTTGGGGATGTAAGAAGCTGGAAAGTATTGTAATCCCGGATAAAGTGACGATGATAGGCGATGCTGCTTTTGGCAGTTGTAGAGGATTGATAGAGGTGACGTTGGGAGTAAAGGTCGATACTATAGGTAGCATGGCATTTTCCAGTTGTTCGGATTTGATGGTGGTAAATAGCCGGAATCCGGAACCTCCGGTCTGTGCGGCGGAAGATATCTTTGATGGAAATGAGTCTGTTATGACTTTGCATATTCCTGAGGACTCCGACGAACAATATAAGGATGCTCTGGTCTGGAAAAACTTTAAAGAGATAATTGCGGATTTGGAAAAGCCGGTTCCTGATTCTATGGTTGGGTTGGAAACTAGAGCTTCTTTGATAGTAGATAGCAGTAAAAATGGATGCGTCGTGTTGATTTCCAATAAGGAACAAACGGTTTGTGTCTATGATGTAAATGGAAAAATGGTCAGAAGTCAAATGTTAGGTAAAGGAACGAATGAACTGGCTTTGGCTGACGGCATCTATATTATAAAAGGGGACTCTGATTCTTTAAAAGTAATAGTCAGATAAAAGTATTAATCTGTTACGACAACAGTATTGCTCTAAATTCTGTATTTTTGTCGTATGAAACAGGAAGAGAATGAGTATTTCAGTGCTTTATGGGATATTTATACTGTCAAGGAGCAGTCGCTAATCGTTGCCTATCGCCAGTTGCGTGAATTGTTAGAACGCCTGTGCCGTGCATTTATGCAAAACGAAAGTCTGCAAATGACGGACCTTGCGGCAAGGATTAACTTTTTGGCAGCTAAATATGAACTGGGAGGTATGGAACAGAATTGTTTGCATACCTTCCGTTTGACTTCTAATGATATACTGAACAAACGTGTAGAACCGACTGACGATTTGTTTCTACGTGATATAAAGACCATCGCTTTTACTATTCGTAAATTATATAGGCAGGATATTCCGTTGAGACTTTACTCCGTATTGCCTAAAAATGATGTTATTATACCGGTACATAAAGTCGTACGGAAGCAGATTAAAAAGATCCGTGTTTGTTACCAGTATTCGGATGATACCTATTTATATGTAACGCCGGTAGATATTGTTACGGAAGAACTGTTGAAAGTCCGTTATAATGTAGCTGGGATGAATGATGCATTTAATTCTACGGTAGTACAGTTGTGGAGATATGCACAAGTCAACCTTTTGGATGTTTCTATAGATGAAGAAAGTGTATATACTCCGGCTTTTATTGTGCTGGAACCTGATTATCTGATTGACATCAGCACACTGGCCGAATGTTTTAAAGATTACGGATGCCATCCGGCAAATTATAATCTAAATAAGCTCGTTCCCATATCGAATGCCCGCCCTCTGTTATTGGGAAATATAGTGAATCTTTTCTTGGACGAATGGATTCACTCGGATGGAGAAGTGGATTACCTTTCTTGCATGAAAAAAGCGTTTAAGAGGTATCCGATAGAGATTGCCGCTTGCGAGGACTTGCAGGATAAGGTAAAAGAAAAGCAATTCTTTGATGATTGTAAGCTGCATTTTGAGCATATCCGTAAAATAGTGACCTATACTTTTCATGATTCCGGATATGATTTGAATAAAGAGGATGCGGTGCTTGAACCTTCGTACATCTGTGAAGCATTGGGCGTACAGGGGCGTCTGGACTATATGCAAAGGGATATGAGTAGTTTCATAGAAATGAAATCCGGAAAAGCTGATGAGTATGCCATACGTAACAAGATAGAGCCGAAAGAGAATAACAGGATACAGATGTTGCTTTATATGGCTGTATTGGAGTACAGTATGGGAAAAGACCATAGACAGCAACATCCGTATTTACTCTATACACGTTACCCGTTGCTCTATCCGGCGGGAGCTTCGTGGGCATTAGTCAAGCGGGTTATCAATGTCCGGAATTTAATCGTAGCCAATGAATACGGCATTCAGCTGCATAATAGCTTATCTTATACGGCTCTCAAATTGGGAGAAATAAATCCGGTTACCCTGAATGAAAAACACCTTTCGGGTAAGTTTTGGGAACAGTATCTTTCACCTTCTATTGAGAATTTCCGAAAGCATTATGCGGAAATGTCACCTTTGGAACAGGCGTATTACCTTTCACTCTATAATTTCATAACAAAAGAGCAATATATTTCGAAATCAGGAGATATGGATTATGAGGGTAGGGCAGGAGCGGCTTCGTTATGGCTTTCTTCTTTAGTGGAAAAATGTGAGGCGGGAGAGATTCTCTATGATTTGAAGATTATCGATAACCATGCTGCCGATGAACATAAAGCGTATGTAGTCTTGGCTGTACCTCAGTATGGAGATGATTTTCTACCTAATTTTAGGGCTGGAGATGTCGTTGTTCTCTATGAGCGGAATAACGATGAAGACCGGGTTACAAACAAGATGGTTTTCAAAGGAAGTATCGATGAAATATCTTCGGAACGGATTAAGATCAGGATCAGAGCTGCACAACAGAATGTGTCGGTTTTGCCGGATGATAGTCTTTATGCGGTGGAACATGATACGATGGATACTGCATTTAGGTGTATGTATCAGGGGTTGTACACATTCTCAGTCGCTAATAAGGATAGGAGAGACTTGTTACTGTCACAACGTGAACCAAGTTTTGATCTTTCTTATGCAGATGCGGTTAGGGAGGCGAAGGATGATTTCGCTCGCGTAGCTTTGAAAGCAGTGGCAGCAAAAGATTATTTCTTGTTGGTGGGTCCTCCGGGAACAGGCAAGACTTCACGTGCTTTGAGAAAGATGGTGGAACTGTTTTATGGGAATCAGGACGTGCAGATACTTCTGCTGGCATATACGAATCGGGCTGTTGATGAAATATGTAAATCATTACTTGCTATCGAACCTAAAGTAGACTTTATCCGTGTTGGGAGTGAGCTTTCTTGTGATGAAATGTATCGTGAATATCTGATAGAGAATGTTTTGTCCAATTGTAGCCGCCGTTCGGAGGTATATGAATGTATTACCAAATGCAGATTGTTTGTAGGAACAGTGGCTTCTATTGCTAACAAGCCGGAACTTTTCAATTTGAAAACTTTTGATGTAGCTATTGTCGATGAAGCGACTCAAATTATTGAGCCTCAATTACTAGGCATACTTTGCGCTAAGAACCGGAAGGGGGAAAATGCGTTAGGTAAATTTATATTGATCGGTGATCATAAGCAATTGCCGGCTGTTGTTTTGCAGAATGAGGAGCAGTCGCGTGTCGTTGATGAACAGTTAAATTCCATTGGTTTAACGAATTTGCGTGATTCTCTTTTTGAACGCCTTTATCGTTTACATATCGATAAATTGTCGGGAGACAACGGGAGTTGGGTGATTGACATGCTGTGTAAACAAGGACGTATGAATCCGGAAGTGGCTTTTTTCCCTAATCATGCTTTTTACAGTGGTAAGTTGGAGCCGGTAGGGTTACCGCATCAACAAGGCGAACTATTTGTTCCTGAAAGATATGCGTCAGGTGATTTGGCTAGGTTAATGACTAAGCGGATGGTTTTTATTCCTTCTAAACCTCAACGAAATGGAACTTCGGCAAAAACAAATATATATGAAGCTGAAATTGTGGGGCTATTGGTGGGCGAGATTTATAAATGTTATGGAGGACAGTTTAATCCGACTCAGACATTGGGAATTATTACACCATATCGCAGTCAGATAGCTTTGATAAAAAAAGAATTAGCCAAATTGTCTATCCCGGCAGTAAATGATATTGTTGTGGATACGGTAGAAAGATTTCAGGGAAGTGAACGGGATGTCATTATTTATTCGTTTAGTGTCAACTACCTTTGGCAGTTAAAGTTCTTAGCCAATGTGATTGAGGAAAATGGCAAATTGATAGATCGTAAGCTGAATGTTGCACTAACCCGTGCACGAAAGCAACTGTTCATAACTGGAGTCCCTGACCTTTTGCGTCAAAATTCTATCTATTCTAATTTGCTAAATTTAATAGATTCGTGTGATGATTTTACAGATTTATGGAAACATTAATTTATATTCAAACTTTATGCAATTCATTAACACCTTTGTATTTGCCAAACCGCTATATTTGCAATACGTTTTTTTCATAGAGATTTAGATTTAAGGTTAGAAGAATTGTGGAAGTCGTGAGACTTCCCTTTTTTTATGTCTATACCTAAGGTTTTTATGACTCGGAATCCCCTGCTTTATCCACTATCCGGAAGAATCAACGACTATAAGTTTCATCTTTCAGTTTGCCAATATTCGAACTGATACAGAATGGGTTAAGCTGAATGATTCTATCTTTCAGTTATTTTTCAAATCATTCAGTTGATCATTTGAATCCATCGCTTGTTTTCCCGGCTGAACCTTTTTTACGATAAAGGTTCAGGATAATCTACTGATACTCAAACAGAATATCCGGAATTGAAGGATTGAAAGACAAATAAGAGTAACTCGTTTTATATGGTTCCACTTAATAATTTAATTAAATGATCAATAGAAGCAATGAAAAACGACCTTGGTGTTTTTCAGAAACACCTTGATGTTTTTTAAAATCATCAGGTTGATTGAAAAAAACATAAGGACGATCGTAAACAAAGATACGGTCGATTGATGATAAACTCCTATTGTTTGCAAACGATCGACCGTATGCTGAACAGCATGTATTATTACCATCCTGACTCTTAATTGAAAAGCCGGGTAATCTTTAATGAGTTAGTGGATTAAGAAAATGCGTATTTATTTCTTTAAGTCAAAAAATACAAATATATTTGTCACATATATTGTTCACTTGGATTCGGCTTGGTTTTGTTCTGAAAAAGAATGTTTTAAAGTCCTTTGCAAAGGGATACGGTAATTGTTTTTCCGAAAGAAAAAATGGATAGTGTATTTTGACTGTTTTATTAAATTAATTGATGGTGGAATAAGTATAATATTGGAAGAGGATGGTGAGGTAGTATTTCATTTACAATGCCTTATCGCGAAATGAAAAATGGGGGGAAATATGAGTCAAGAGCTAAAATCTGAAAACCTTAATTTGAATTCTGTCAATCAGGATACAAATATGAAATCAATCCTTGTTGCTGAGGATGTTGATAGTAATTTCTTGTTATTGAGAGCCTTTTTAGGTAAAATGTATATTCTTATTCGGGCAAATGACGGTTTGGAGGCTGTGGAATTGTTTAAAAAGCATAAACCTGATTTAATTCTTATGGATATAAAAATGCCGAATATGGATGGTTTGGAAGCAACGAAGGCTATAAGGGAAATATCTAAAGATATACCCATTATAGCACTTACAGCATTTGCTTTTGACAATGATAGACAGCAGGCGTTGTCGGCAGGATGTAATTCATTTCTGACAAAACCAATATCTAAGATGGCTTTATTAGAGATGTTGGATCAATATATATAATTGAGTATATAAAAAATAAAAGACTTTGCTTAACCAAGCAAAGTCTTTTATTTTATAACCTTTTGGAGGATTAAATTTCAATTGGTTTGTATTTAGGAACTAATGCTTTCATTACAACCCATCCAATAAGATAAGCTACGGCGCAGATGCAGAATATAATAAAGTATCCTGCCGGTTTACCGATAAATCCCATGAAAGCCATTTGCGTTTCGTCTGCGTGTACAAACAATATACCTGCGCAATATTGCAGAATCATTGAACCTACACCACCAGCCATACCACCTATACCGGTAATACTTGCGATTGCACTTTTAGGAAACATATCTCCTACGGTAGAGAAAATATTGGCAGACCATGATTGATGCGCTGCTCCTCCTATACCGATCATTATAACCGGGAACCATGGTGATATTGTTCCTAATGGTTGTGCGAAGAGCACTAATAATGGGAAGAATGCAAAAATAAGCATTGCTTTCATACGGGCGGCATAGGGATTCAAACCTGTCTTATTTATAATAATAGTTGGTAATTTACCGCCATAAATAGATAACATGGTGATGGCGTATAAAGTAAATATCAAAGCAACGCCTAAACCTTCGGAAGTTTTGATACCGAATTGTGTATTAAGGTAAGACGGAGTCCAGAATAAGAAGAACCACCAAACACCATCAGTCATGAATTTACCAAATGCAAATGCCCATGTCTGTTTATAACTGAAACATTGCCAGAAGCTCATCTTTTTTTCTTCTTTTTCCTCTTTCGCAGGATTAGAACCTTCTTGATGATCCTGTTCAATATAGGCAAGTTCCGCTTTATTTACGAATTTGCTTTTAGATGGAGCATTGTACATAAATACCCAGAATCCCATCCAAATAAAACCTAGTGCACCGATAACAACAAAAGCCATCTCCCAACCCCAAGCTTTTGCTAATAAAGGAATACTAAGTGGAGCAATTAATGCACCGATGGAAGCACCTGCGTTGAAGATACTTGTAGCATAAGCGCGGTCTTTTTTAGGGAAATATTCGGCAGTCACTTTGATAGCTGCCGGGAAGTTTCCGGCTTCACCCAAAGCCAACACACATCGTGCTGCCAAGAAACAATACATACTTACTGTGGCTATTATTACGACTACATCACCGGTTGCTCCTGCTAATTCTGCTGCACTATGCAAACCAACGTGTGCTTCTGTTGCAACACCGCATAAAGCATGAAGACAGGCACCTGCAGACCATATACCGATTGCCCAGAGATATCCTTTTTTAGTACCCAACCAATCTATAAAGCGTCCTGCAAAAAGCATGCAGACTGCATATACAATGGAGAATACGGAGGTAATCGTTCCATAATGTGATTCATCCCAATGGAATTCCGGTTTAATAAATTCATCCCATGTTAAGGATAGTACTTGACGATCTAAATAATTGACGGTAGTTGCAAAGAACAGCATAGCACAAATTGCCCATCTGTAGTTTGTCATTTTCTCGCCAACTTTCTGAAATGTACTCATGATAATTGATTTAAATATTAATAGTTTTATATTCGGATTCAAAATTACTTTTCTTTGTTTTATCCGGCTTCTAATATTTGCCTAAAAAGGTCTACATATTGTTTTAAAACTTTCAATATTGTCTAAAACTATAAGTAGATACCTAAAAATCAATGTGTTTTAATCAAAAACAGTGCAAATATATAGCGAATTATTAAATAAAGCAAGGGAAAAACACTTTTGTGTGCGCGCACGAATGCCATTATTTGTTGTCATTGCATTGATTACTAGTTAATTAATGTGTTTTGGCGAAATAGTACATTTGATAAATATGTTTTCTAACATATTTAGAACAAGGGGTGAACTGAAAAATACTTCAATAAATCCACCTTTTATCACGAAAAATCCACAGATACATGAAAAAGACTTCTTATTTTTGTAACATAGAATAAAATGTATTACTAGAATCATGAAAAACGGAATGAATAAAACCATTAGTAAGTTTCTTCTTTTAGGAGCTATATTCTGCTCAACCCAAGTGTTTGCTCAAAAGCCAATCAGTGATAAGTTACCATGGTCTATTAGAATGACGGAATCGGAAATGGTTCGTTGTCCTGAGTCTTGGCAATTGGACTTTCAGCCCAAATTGAAATGGGATTATTGTCATGGTTTGGAATTGCAGGCAATGCTGGATGTATATGATAGATATGGTGATGATAGTATATATGATTATGCTTTGGCTTATGCTGATACGATGATTATGCAAGATGGAAATATAAAAACCTATAAACTGAAAGAGTATAATATTGATCGACTGAACTCTGGGAAATTCCTTTTTCGTATTTATGAGCAGTCAAAGAATGAGAAATATAAAAAAGCGTTGGATTTGCTAAGGAGTCAGCTTGATACTCATCCTCGTAATGACGATGGCGGTTTCTGGCATAAAAAGATTTATCCTCACCAGATGTGGTTGGACGGAATTTATATGGGTGCACCTTTTTATGCAGAATATGCTTATAGGAATAATCGTCCGCAAGATTATCAGGATATAATTAATCAGTTTGTAACAGTGGCACGCCATACGTATGATCCGGTGAATGATGTGTTTCGTCATGCTTGTGATGTGAGTAAGCAGGAAAAGTGGGCCGATAAAACGACCGGGCAGTCTGCCCATGCTTGGGGGCGTGCGATGGGATGGTATGCGATGGCCCTTGTGGATGTACTTGATTTTATTCCCAAACATGAACCGAAGCGTGATACATTGCTCGTCTTGTTGGATAAAGTGGCAGAGCAGGTTAAGAGGCTGCAAGATAAAAAGTCGGGTGTTTGGTATCAAGTGTTGGATAGAAGTGGAGACAAAGGAAATTATCTGGAATCTTCGGCTTCTACAATGTTCGTTTATACCTTATTTAAGGCTGTAAGAATGGGATATATTGATAAGTCTTATTTAAATGTAGCGGAGAAGGGATACAAAGGAATATTGAAGAACTTTATTGAGGTAGGTGATAAAGGTTTGGTGACTATAACAAAGGCATGCGCCGTAGCCGGGCTAGGAGGTAAAGTTTATCGTATGGGAGATTATGATTATTATATCAATGAGAAGATTCGTAATAATGACCCGAAGGCTGTAGGACCTTTTATTATGGCAAGCTTAGAATGGGAGCGTTTGCATCCTTCTTATACAGTTTTGAAATAAAATTTAAAGACATACTAAAATGAATATTAGAAAAACATTATTATTACTGTGTGTGATTCTTTCGGGAACAGTTTTTGCACAGCAAGATGAAAACACGGCATTGGCTTTTCCTGGTGCTGAAGGATTTGGGCGATATACTACCGGTGGACGTGGAGGTAAAGTGATTTGTGTTACTAATTTGGAAGATTCCGGTGAAGGAAGTCTGCGTCATGCGTTACAGAAGGATGGACCTCGTATTATTGTTTTTAAAGTTTCAGGAACTATTTTCCTGACCCGTTCTTTAGATATCAATAAGGGAAATGTTACTATTGCCGGACAGACTGCACCGGGAGAGGGGATTACTATTGCGGGTTATCCTGTAAAATTAAAGGCTGATAATATAATTATCCGTTATCTTCGTTTCCGTTTGGGTGATATTAATAAGGTGGAAGATGATGCCATTAATTGTGTCGGAGGACATAATGGCAAACCTGCATATAAAGATATTATTATCGATCATTGTACTATGAGCTGGAGTACGGATGAATGTGCAACGTTCTATGGTAATCAGAACTTTACTTTGCAATGGTGTTTGATCTCCGAAAGTTTGAGAAAGAGTGTCCATGTAAAAGGCAATCATGGATATGGAGGCATCTGGGGGGGGGATGGAGCTTCTTTCCATCATAATTTATTGGCTCATCATGATAGCCGTAACCCTCGTTTCTGCCATCCGGGTATAACGAGCATTGCCGGAGTAATTGATTTCAGAAATAATGTTATTTATAATTGGGGTAAAAACAGTGCTTATGGTGGAGATACCCGTACCATTAATATTGTGAACAATTATTATAAACCGGGACCTGCTACTGAAAAGAATCGTTCCCGTATCTTTCAGCCGTATTTGCCGTGTGGAAAGTTTTATATTGAAGGAAATTATGTAGAAGGTGAACCTAAAGTGACAAATAGTAATTGGTTGGGAGTTAAGCCTAAAGGAGAGGTAAAGATGGACACAGTGCTTCTTTGGTCTCCGTTACCTTATGAAGCGGTGAGCACACAACCTGCAGAACAAGCTTATAAATTGGTTTTAGAGAAAGCAGGGGCTTCATTAGTACGTGATAAAATTGACAGCCGGGTTGTTGAGGAAGTGAGGAAAGGAACCTATACATACGGAGATAAAGGTATGATAGATTCTCAAAATCAAGTTGGTGGATTTTTGAAGTTTGTTTCTCAAACTTCTATAGAACCGGATTCAGATAATGACGGTATGCCTGATATTTGGGAAGTTGCTAATAATCTTGATCCGAACAACCCGGAGGATGCTTCTGAATATACTTTGGATAAGCAATATACTAATATTGAAGTTTATATTAATTCATTGGTTAAGTAAAGATGTCTGTCAGAGTATTTAAGTTTTTACTCTTATTTCTTTGTTCCAGTCTTTTTGCTGAAGCAGAGATAAAGGATACATTGGTTGTAGCCCATGATGGAAGTGGAAAGTACGATAAGATTCAAGATGCTATTGAAAGTATTCGTGCTTTTATGGATTATACAGTTGTGGTATATGTAAAAAATGGAGTTTATAAGGAAAAAGTAGTAGTGCCCTCTTGGATAAAAAATGTGATTATTGTAGGAGAGGATGCTGAGAAAACGATCCTCACTTATGATGATGGAGCTAATATCAACAAAATGGGGACTTTTCGCTCTTATACTTTAAAAATTGAAGGGAGCGATATTACTTTGAAGAATATAACAATAGAGAATAATGCTCCTAAAGGAACAGGGCAGGCTGTAGCTTTACACACGGAAGGAGATCGGCTTATCTTTATTGGTTGTCGCTTTCTTGGGAATCAGGATACGGTATATACCGGAGCAGAGAGGACACGCTTGTATTTTTATAAATGCTATATAGAAGGTACTACTGATTTTATATTCGGACCTTCTACTGCTTTATTTGATTTCTGTCAGATTCACAGTAAATCAGATTCTTATATTACAGCTGCGGCTACTCCTAAAGAGGTAAAATATGGATATGTTTTTAAGAATTGTAGATTAACGGCAGATAATGGTGTTACGAAAGTTTATCTGGGACGTCCATGGCGTCCGTATGCCTCAACTATATTTATGAATTGTGATTTTGGTAAACATATTTGTGCTGCAGGGTGGCATAATTGGAAGAACCCGGATAATGAAAAAACAGCACGTTATGCGGAATTCATGAATAAAGGCGAAGGTGCCGACACAACAGGCAGAGTAAAATGGGCAAAGCAGTTGACGAAAGAAGAAGCGTTACTCTCTATTGAAAATATATTCGGAGAGGATATCAATTGGTTTCCATTTAAGTGATAACGAGTAATCATAGAATTATGTGTGGTAAAGTTAGGCATAGAGCTGTCTTATTACTGATGGTTAGCTTTTTCTTTTTTGCTTTCAAAGAAGAACAAAGAGACATCACAATCTTTATGATTGGTGATTCTACTATGGCTAATAAGAATTTAGTCGGTGGCAATCCCGAGCGGGGATGGGGACAGATGCTTCCCGGCTTTTTTACTGAAAATATTCGTGTCTGCAACTATGCGAAGAATGGACGCAGCTCGAAAAGCTTTATTGATGAAGGACTTTGGGATGAAGTTATCTCTCAGGTTAGAAAGGGAGATTATGTTTTCATTCAGTTTGGACATAATGATGAAAAGCCTGATGAACAGCGCCATACGGATCCCGGAAGTACATTTGATGATAATTTACGTCGTTTCGTGAAAGAAACAAAGGAAAAAGGGGGAATACCTGTTTTGTTTAACTCCATAGTCAGACGTAATTTTCGGAATAACATGAATGCAATTCTTGAAGATGATGCACCTAAAGTTGTTTCTGCCATAAGTGAGCATCCTAAAGAAGGAGATATATTGATCGATACACACGGTGAGTATCTTAATTCACCTCGTAATGTGGCTAAAGATTTGGATGTGGTGTTTATTGATTTGAACCGGATTACTCACGATTTAGTGGAAGGTTTAGGACCTGAAAAGTCAAAGAAATTATATATGTGGATACCTCAGAACACCGTTCCGATATGCCCGAAAGGAAAAGAAGATAATACACATCTTAATATATATGGTGCAAGGGTAGTGGCAAAACTTGCTGTTACAGCTATAAGTGAAGCTATTCCTGAGTTAGAGAAATATGTTTGTTATTATGATTTTGTCGTGGCCAAAGATGGCAGTGGTGACTTTTTTACAATACAGGAGGCTGTTAATGCCGTGCCTGATTTCCGCAAAGAAAGGAGAACTACTATTTTGCTTCGTAAAGGGGTTTATAAAGAAAAACTGATTATCCCGGAGAGCAAGATCAATTTATCCTTAATCGGGCAAGAAGGAGCGGTGATTAGTGGTGATGATTATGCTGCTAAGAAGAATCGCTTTGGCGAGAATATGTCTACTTCGGGATCTGCCTCATGTTATATATATGCTCCCGATTTTTATGCTGAAAACATAACTTTCGAGAATACGGCAGGAGAAGTGGGGCAGGCGGTAGCCTGTTTTGTTAGTGGAGATCGTACTACTTTTAAAAGGTGTCGTTTTTTAGGTAATCAAGATACACTTTATACTTATGGCAGATACAGTCGTCAATATTATGAGGATTGTTATATCGAAGGAACTGTGGATTTTATTTTCGGATGGTCTACGGCTGTCTTTAATCGTTGCATAGTACATAGCAAAAGAAATGGCTATGTAACAGCTCCTGCCACGGATCGGGGAAAAGCTTACGGTTATGTTTTCTTCGATTGTAACTTAACGGCAGACGATGATGTGGATAAAGTCTATCTGTCTCGTCCATGGCGTCCGTATGCACAAGCCGTTTTTATTCATTGTAATTTAGGAAAGCATATCTTGGCCGAAGGCTGGAATAATTGGAATAAAAAAGATGCTGAGAAAACTGTTTTTTACGCTGAGTATGAGAATGTAGGGGAAGGAGCAAATCCCAAAGCACGCGCACCTTTCTCAAGACAGTTGGAAAATATAAAAGATTATACAGTTGAAAAGATACTTTCGGGTGATGACGGATGGAATCCTACAACTGAAATAAAATAATCAGAACATCGTGAAAAACGATGTTCTGATATTGGATAAAATGCCTTTCTTATTTTTTTATGACTTTCTCTTTGTACTCTGTAGGAGTCATTCCGTATTTCTGTTTAAAGCACTTACTGAAATAACGAGGATCATTAATACCTACCATATAAGAGATTTGCGTCATATTAAATTCTCCGGTCTCAATCAATTGCGCTGCTCGCTTAACACGCATTTCTTTTATAAATTCGATAGGAGCAAGTCCTGTCAGAGTCTTTAATTTTTTGAAGAATACGGATCGGCTTACGGCTAATTCTTGTACAAGATCGTCCACTACCATATCACCGTTATCCATGTTTTTCTCCATTAGTTCAACTAATTTGTCCATGAATTTACGGTCACTGGATGACATTTCCAGTTGTGTAGGAGCTTCCTTCTCTTCTTGGGCAGAAGGTATGTTCATTAAGTTAGCCCGATAGATTTCCTGGAGTTTCCGGCGTTGTGCCAATAGATTGTCTACTCTGGCCTTTAGATAAGTGGAGCTGAATGGTTTTGTGATATAGTCATCCGCACCTAATTCCAACCCTTCCAATTTACTTTCAATAGACGCTTTTGCTGTTAGCAGTACAATAGGGATATGACTGGTAGAAATATTGGCACGTAGTTCTTTTGCTAATTCAATGCCATCTTTTTCCGGCATCATAACATCACTGATGATAATATTAGGGATGAACTTTAGAGCTTTGTTCCAACCTTCTATACCGTTTGCTGCTTCTATAACTCTGAATTCGGAGGAGAAAATGCTGCGTAAGAAGAAACGTAATTCTAAGTTGTCTTCTACTAAAAGCATAGTATCTTTTTGATTATCTTCTAAATCTATATTTATGTCTTCTTCAACTTCAGGAACGGAGGATTTCATATCGATGACTTTGATACTTGAAGCCATCGGTGAGTCGGAATCATTCAGAATGAGTTCAACGTTTTCGTCATAATGTTCTTTTCCTTTGCGGAAGTTTACAGTAAAGCAGCTTCCTTCTCCCAATTCACTGTCTACTGTAATGGAGGCTTTATGCATTTCTACAAGCTCTTTTACCAATGAAAGCCCTATGCCGGAACTACTTTGGTTAAATAAGTTCTTATCCATCAGATTTTCAAAACGGACAAATAACGATCCTTTTTTATTCTCGGCAATTCCTATACCCTGATCTTGTACACCCAGTGCTACTGTCTTTTCATCTTCATGGATGAATACAGTAATCATTTTCCCTTGTGGAGTGTATTTGAACGCATTGGATAGTAAATTAAAGATGATCTTCTCAAATTTGTCTTCATCTACCCATAGTTTTAAACTTGTAGTCTCGCTTTCGAAAATGAAGTCAATATGATGCTCCTCTGCCATTGCTTCGAAATTGTCCATTATACGGCGTGTGAAAGGTACTATATCAATTTCTTGCACCTGCATCTTCATTTTTCTGTTTTGTATTTTGCGGAAGTCAAGTATCTGATTGACTAACCGCAGCATACGATCAGTATTGCGTTCCACTATCTGAAGCTGTTCACGGGCATCTTCCGGAAGCCTTGTATTCTTTAAAACATATTCTACCGGACCTGCGATAAGTGTAAGAGGGGTACGAAGTTCATGGGATATATTGGTAAAGAAGCGTAGTTTTATGTCTGAAACTTGCTGCTCTACAGAAACTTCATGCTTTAAACGATATATAGTAAATAAGATATATACTGTGATTAAGATTATTATGATGATAAAGAGCACATAAAGCAAAAATGCAAGTGGCGTTTCCCAGAAAGAAGGAAGTACGGTTATATGCAGTGTACGTTCGTTTTCTACCCATACACCTTCACTATTTGTGGATTTAGCTTTGAGGGTATAATTCCCTTTAGGTAAGTTGGTGTATGTGGCTGTGCGCTGCTTGTCTACATAGTTCCAGTCCTCGTCGAATCCTTCCAGAAAATAAGCATATTTGATGTTTTCCGGTTTTACCATATCCAATGCTGCATATTGTATGGTAAAGATATTCTCTTTATGGGAAAGAATCAGTTTGTTTGTATCATCCAATCCTTTTTTCAGAATGGAGCCATCTTCTCCCGGCACTACTTCTACATTGGCTATGGATAATTTAGAGAATATCAGGGTAGGGACATAGGTACTTTTTCGAACGGAATCGGGAATAAAGCTAAGCACTCCGTTGCTTGTTCCGAAGTAAAGCTTATTATCACGTGATTTGGCCGAAGCCCCTTCATTGAAACGGGTACTGAGGTCGAAACGACCTTCATCATAATTCTCAAATTTTTCAGTAGAGGGAACGAACTTGCTTAGTCCGTTTTCAGTGCTAATCCAGAGTTGTCCGTGATTATCTTCCTGAATAGAAAGCATTACGTCAGAAGGAGCACCGTCTTTTACTGTATATGATTTGAATATGGCTTCGCCTTTTTCATTTATGGAAGTTAATTTATTCAATCCTCCACCGAAGGTAGCCAAATATAAATCTTTATTTTGGGTAGAGATAATCCAATGCACATCATTATTACTCAAACTATTTGTATTGCTTGGAACGCGGGAGTAATGATGAAATACAACATCTTCCGCATTCTTGAAGTTTTCATTGAAACAAAGTGCTCCGGTTGTTGTTCCTACCCAAATATTACCGGATTTATCGGTTGTAATATGGCGTACGCGATGGCAACGGTCTATTGGATATCCTTTCAGGTTATTACGATGATTGATAAAGGTGATTTTTTCATTATGATTGTCTATATAGTTCAAGCCACCTCCGAAAGTTGCTATCCAGATACGTCCCTTATGGTCTTCAAAGACGGAATAGACATCATTGTGGCTTAGACTGTATATGTCATCTGCATTATATTTATAACGGGTAAGTATATAATTGTCACCACTTTTTTGAGCACGTACCAGTCCATCTCCTTTAGTTGCAATCCATAAGATACCTTTGGAATCTTGGAAGAAGCAATAAACAACTCCTGTCATTGGTGCTCCTTTTTGAGATATGGTACCATTTTCGGTCAGATATCCCATATAAATGTTTTGGGGATTATAGAATCGGACAATACCTTCTTTTACGCTAACCCATAAGTTTCCATCCTTATCTTTAAGCAATGCACGCACCTCATTGCTAAGCGATTCATAATCATGTGGATATGGCGTATCTAAATTAAACTCATTATTAGTAAAGGTTACTTTTTCCAATCCTTTAGAGTGGGAGCATAGCCATAAGTTTCCCTGACGATCGGACATGATGGAATGTAATTTATTAGAGAACTTCCAATCAGGTGATCCCGGTTTATTATAGAACGGTATCAATGTATTCTTTTCTCTGTCGAAATAAGACAGTCCACCACCATAGGGATGTACCCATAATCTGTCGTTTACGTCTTCATGTATATGGAATGCAGGTTCCGAACGTGCCGCATTTCCGGGTTCCGTGACGAGTATTTCCCGTTTTAAATTCTTGGTATACGGATTGAAATGACATACTTCTCCGCGTTTATTAAGTTCAAACCATAATTCATGATGCTTATCTACATAGGTAGACATTATTTTAATGCCGGATAATTCAGGGGTCGATTCTTTTGTATATGGAGTTATTTTTTGAGTTTTCAAGTTATATACGTAAAACCCTTCGGTACGCGTTGTTGCTACAATCTCATCTTTTGAAAGGGTGTTTATTTCTATGATATTGGCTTTTACCGGTAGTTCCAATAGTTGGAATCTGCTTCCGTCTTTTTGATAACGCCACAATCGTCCTTTATCCGAGCCAAAAAAGATTTCATTTCCGTGTTCTTGGAAGGAGTAGAAATATTGTTTCCTGTCCGAACCGGTCTCTTTCGTTTCAACGAAATAAGAAACAGGAATATTACTATCCGGCTTTATTAAAGCCAGACCATTGTCTGTAAGCAACCATTCGTTACCGGATTTGTCGGCACAAGCCTTAATAACTTTTTGGCATGGGAACAGACCGGACTTTAAAGAATAGATTTCTGTGGACAGCTCATGCGTCTTTTCATCTGTCGTAGCACGGATTGCACCATCATTTTCGGTCAATAGCCAAACACTACCTTGAGGCATCACTTCGATTGATTGTATGTTGATATTGCTGCCCTCACCGGAAGAAGGAACCTGTTCAAACGTTTCCGTACTGGGATCAAATCTGTGTGCACGGTTATCGTAAGTCAGAACCCAGAGATAACCGTATTTATCTTCTTTTATAAAGTCCACACGGTTGTTGGTCAGGCTGATAAAGTTGCCCTGACGAGCCTTATAGGTTTTAAAATTATAGCCGTCGAATTTATTGATACCGTCCCAAGTGGCCAGCCATATTAATCCTTTATGGTCTTGCATTATACTCATTACAGTGTTTTGCGATAGACCATCCTCGGAAGAATAATGCCTGAAAGAACATTTTAATTGTGCGGATGCGGATATACTTATCAATAAAGCAAGAACTATAAATAATCTGTGTTTCATCATGGTCCTTTTAAGTTATTATTAGCATTCAAAAATACATAAAATATAGTAAAGCAGGAAGTATAGGATCAATTATTTCAGTGATAAACTAAATAATCAAGTGATATGAACTTCTATATGGATGATGCGTTTGCCCTTGCCTGAACGGAAGGATGAGCATGGGCAAACGACAGGCTTCCCATGGTGAAACGCAAGGCTTGCCATGGCTGAACGAATAGGAGGTACAGAGGACTAAAATAAAAAGAGCCGCTTTCTCTATAATGAGAAAACGACTCTTTGAAAAAGTGATACTCTTAATTCAATAAATCAAGTTATTTTTTCCATCTTGGGTCGCCCATAATACTTCCGCGTTTACCTCCTGATAAGCATGGTGAGCTGCTGCTTAATGTGAAGTCACCGGTTTCAGGTGCTGCAAACATCGGATCGGTATTCAGACGGTTACCTTCTTCAACATGCCACTGTGCAGTAGCGTTACTGGTGAAGTTTACGTTGAATATACAGTTATAACTGTATTCCAGCGTTGAACTGCTCGCCGGTGTAGCTTTCCCGTCGGCATCTTTATCTTGAGGCATTGTCCATCCTTTACCTGTAATATTGGAGAAGATGTTGTTTGTAATAAGGTAAGTACCCTTACTGCCATTATTGAAATCGATGAATGACTGGCTGGAAGCATTGGTATTGTAGAATGTACAGTTGCTCAATTCAAAGTTTTGACTGTTTTCGTTCTTTGCCACACGGATAAACGCTCTTTCCATATTGTAGAAGGTACTATTCGTAATCTTCATATTTGTAACGGTAACGTTACGTAAATCAATAACCTGTGCGCTCTTACCGGCACTGATGTCATGAACAATACTATTATCTATGAATACATTACAAGAGGTATCATCCGGACCATAGCAGATTAATGCTTTATTGTAGTTAGAAATCTCGCATCCGCTGATAACAAGTGAATCGATACTTGCGAAAGCTACACTTTCCGCATCATTTCCGGCTTTCGCCAAATTAAATGTGTTCTCTCCGGAAGCACCATCTCCTGTGATGATTAAATCATTGAATGAAACTTTTCCAAGAGTTCCGCGAAGATTAACTCCGTCCGGAAGATAGAATTGAGTCGGAGCATCTGATGCTGATTCGATAGTTACGGATTTTGTGATATTAAGTGCAGAAGAGAATTCATAAGGAGCTCCTTCGGAAAGTGCTTTTACACGGATCACCCATCCCGGTTCTACAGCTTTTAACTGTGCGAGTAATTCATCAACGCCGGTTACGATGACTTCGTTTGCACTGCGGGTTGTAAATACTACTTTACCTCTACGTTTGCCTTCATTATAAATAGATACGGAATAAACGGTAGAAGGCGTTAGTCCTTCGAATGTATAGGAACGTGCATCTATTTCTTCCGGTGTAAGCCGGTGTTCATCTTTGATTGAGCCGTCTGCGTTTCTTAAAATCAGTTGGTCTACATCGGTTATTCCTTCTTTCCAGCGTACAATGACACTAGTATTATTAACGTATTCTTTTTTGAAAGTGTTATTGGATGTAGAGAAGATGTTTTCACGGTAAGGAGCGAATTTCATTGCTTCCAGCCATTCGGAATCACCCACACCTTGCAATGCGCTGAATGCACGGATACGTACATAAAGAGAGTCGAGGTCGGTACTATTGATTGCTACTCCGTCTGTTACATGGAGTGTGGTTTCTTTTAAATCACTGTAAGTATTAGTTTTACCTTCAGAGAAAGTTTCATCTTCAGAAATTTGTACTTCATAAGAGGATGCATTCTTACTTGGATACCAAGAGAAATCCACATAACCGTCTCCTGTGTTGTCAACAGTGATTTCAATAGGACGGAAAATGCGTGATTGCGTCATATCCTCGTCATCATTGCAGGCAACGAGTAATGCCGTTGCTGCAATAAATCCTAAAAAATATTTTCTTATTTGCATAATATATCTTTTTACAAATGTTCTTAATTATAAATTAATAAGCGGATAAATATCCGTAATTAGATAATGCTCCCTGGCTGTTGCTGATTACCACATCCATGATCGGTAGTAATTGACGTTCATCAGGATCTTCACATTGATAAAGAGCTTTGTTTACGTAAGCATCCTCATCAAGTAATAATTTACCTGTACTACTGTCAGTAGCTGTAAGCCATGATTTCTTTTTCCAACCTTCAGCTTTATCTTCATCTGTATTTCTTGGAGTATCTTCTCCTCGGTTTAATCCCCAGATTTCTAAAGTTTGATTATCTGCATTTAATTTGTAATAAACGTCAGCCGGAACTCCGGAATAAGCACCGCTTTGTTCACGGAGGTCACTTAGATTGGCTTTAGCTTCATCCATCTTGCTCTTTAATGCTCCCCAACGCATTAAATCCCATTTACGGATATTTTCACCGCAGAATTCAAATGCACGCTCGTTTACAATTGCATTCAAGAAGCCTTCTTTTGTGGTATAATCACCGCAATAGTTCATGTGTGCTTCATTATCAGAGAATGCTCTTTTACGTATGGCTTCCAAATATCCGATAGCTTCAGTAGTGGGAGCGGATTCCAGTTCATTGATAGCTTCGGCAGCCATCAGAAGAATGTCTGCATAGCGGAGTACACAGTGTGCGATACCATCATCATTACTGCTAAGGAAATTGTCTTTCATCCACTCGGCACGGAACTTTGCCAGATAGAATTTGTTGACGCTTGTCAATGTTTGCACATCGTCCACCCATTTGTATGGAGCCGCTGTTACATCACGGCGAGTGTCACCGGTTTGGAAATCATAAAAGAATGATGGTACTACGCTGATTTCACCTTTAACGGTAATGCTGCTGTATTTATCTCCGGATAACTTTTCATATTCTCTGCGAAGACCGAGATAACTGACATATTCACCACGGCTGGAGCTAAATGGCATTTGGAAAATGATTTCACTTCCTGATGCAAAGTTGCGTTCACATATTCTTTTGAATACATCTTCATAATTACCTAATGTACGTGGATCTTGAGCGATGATGTCTTTACATTCGTCGCGTGCGATTGTATATAATTCCGTTCTGCGTGCTGCATCCACTCTGTAATGTGTATTAATAGTCTGATAATCTTCAGACACTTTCATTTGGTAACCTGCCGCCATTAAAGCTATTCTTGCACGGAGTCCTTTAATAAAGGTCGTGGATACACGTTGTGTGTTTGAATACTGTGTTTTGCTGTATGGTAAAAATTCTTCGGCTGTTTTCAAGTCATCAAGAATCCGGTTATAGATACTATTACGATCACTTTTCTTCATGTAAACATTATCAGCAGATACCGGTTCAAAACGTGCGGGAACATCTCCCCAGTATTTGATTAAATCATTGTAGACCATAGCACGAAGAGTCAATGCTTCGGCAAGTAAGGTTCCCATTTGATTTTCTTTTGTCGGATTTCCAAAGTCTTGGATTCCTTTAATAACTAAATTAGCCTGTTCAACGATGGCATACATACGGCTCCATGGGTCTGAACTGTTGGAGTCATTGAATCCATCAGTCATACTTGATGTTTGTTGGTAAGTAGCCAATGCTGTACGGTCGGTTTTTCCGGCTGCATCTTTTGAGTTCGAATGGGTTTCGATATCTGTATTTACCCCCATATAACAAATCATACGGTTACGATAAGAACGATTCTCTGTCATCAGGTTGTAGATACCCATCACAGCACCTTCCGTCAGGTTCGGGTCACTGTATAATTCTTCATCTGATTTGGAAGAACTGGCACCGGAATCCAAATAGTCATCGCAAGATGTATTCAGAAGTAGTAATCCGGCAACTAATATATAAAATAGATTCTTCATTTTATTTACTTTATTATTGTTAGAAAGTTAAGTTAATACCAAAGTTATAAGTACGGCTCTTCGGATATGCAGAATAGTCTACTCCCGGTGTAAGAGGAGTTTTTGTTCTTGTATCTACTTCCGGATCAAAGCCAGAATAACTTGTGATGCAGAATAAGTTGGTTGCAGTGAAGTATACACGGCATTGTTGCATGAATACTTTCTTTATCCATTCTTTAGGTAAACTGTAACCTACAGTCAGGTTATTCATTCTCAAGAATGAACCGTCTTCTACCGCCCATGAGTGGAATACGAATTGGTTATAAGGAGACCATAAAGAGGTATTGGCATTTGCAGCAGTTAAAGCCGCTTTGTCTGTAATTACTGCTCCGGTTTGCCAGTCAATGTTGGTCCAACGGTTACCTAAAGCCATATCTGTAATCATGTTACGATATTTGTAGTTATTGTTGTTTGAGGTGAATTCTATCTTATTTGCGTTATAGATATCATTTCCATAAACAAATGTAAAGGCACTTGATAAATCGAAGTTCTTGTAACGGAGATTAATACCGAAACCTCCGGTGAATTTAGGAGCGGCGTGACCGATAACCTGACGGTCATTTGCGTCAATCTTTCCATCTTTATTTACATCTTTAAGCTTTAAAGCACCCGGTCCCCATGATTTTCCGGTTATACTGCTGTTATCAGCCGGACCGGAAACATAATTTCCTTTTTCGTCTGTAACGACTCCTGCCAATACCCATTTACTTCCATCCCAATTAAAATCATCCACGCTATATCTACCTTCTGTTACATAACCGTACATCAAACCGATTTCTTGTCCTACGTATACGCGGTAATCATCGGACATGGTACTGGTCCAAGTGGAACCTGCTATGATTTGTTTCAAACCACCGAGTGATTTAACTTTACCTTTATTCTTACTGATATTGAAGTTTATATCAAATCCCCAATCTTTTGTATCGACAATCACGCCATTTAATTGGAATTCAATACCTTTATTAGAAGTTTCGCCAATATTTCTAGCTTGTGTATTATATCCTGTTCCATTAACCGGGAAGTCAATCAACAAGTCTTTGGTATTATTGGAATAAAGCTCAATAGAACCATTTAGGCGGTTATTCCAAAAACCGAAATCTATACCAAGGTTACGTGTATAGGTCGTTTCCCATTTCAGATCGGGATTGTAAAGTTGAGTTCCGGTAGTCCAGTAAGAAGTTCCTTGTTCCAAATAAGCCGTATTCTTTGCTGAATACATAGAACGGTATTGGTCAGAATCAATATTATTATTTCCTGCTGTACCATAGCTGAAACGTAGTTTTAGGTTTGATAACCATTTGGAAGCCCCTTGCATGAATTTCTCGTCAGAAAGTCTCCATGCCACTGCTACTGAAGGGAAATATCCCCATCGTTGTCCCGGAGCAAATATGCTTGAACCGTCTGCACGGAATGTTGCTGTTAACAGATAACGTCCCATCAAATCATAATTGGCACGACCGAAGAAAGATAACAGTTTAACGTCCGGGTCTGTATAATTATTGAAAGACGAATATTTTCCGTTTACTGTGTATTTGAATGCATCTTCAGGTGAGAATGCATCGGATATGCCATCTATCTGATTCGTAACCGTACGACTACGTGTTGCCATTGTCTCTTCACCTAATAATACAGTCAACTTATGGATTTTCTTGAACGTAGCATCATAGTTGATTGTATTGGTATTACGGAAACGATTGAAATATTTTGTAGTGACGGTTAAAGCCGGTTCATTCTGCACAGAGCTGTTTTGTCTTGCATAATAAGTGCTTTTACCGTAATAGCGGTTTTCCAGTCCGGGCCTGTTTTCGTAGCCTAATTCGGAACGTATGGATAATCCTTTTATCGGTTTGATTGTAACCCCACCATTATAACTGTAAATTTGGTTGTCTTTATAGCGGTATGTGTCACGAATCATTGTTGTTGGCGGGAATAATGAACCTACTTCTTCTTCGTCATCAGTTCCTGCTGTAACATTTCCCATAGCAATCGGAGTGTAGATAACACTATGTTTTAGGCGTGAATCGTTAGTCGACTTTTCACTTTTTACATCATTTGCACCACCACCATTGATATCGGTATCTGTATAGCGTGTAGAAAAATCCAGATTCAACCATTTAAACGGTTTAGCTTTGATTTTTGCACTTAATGCATTACGTGTGTAATCGGAACCGGCCATGATAGCTTTATCATCTACACGGCTATAACTTATATTATAGCTAATCTTATCAGTACCACCGTTTATGCTGACATTATTGTTGATTGTATATCCGGTACGTCCGAATACTTCATCCACCCAATCTGTTCCTTCTATGGTATTGTAGATATCCATATCTTGGAACTTACCAAAATATGGTTCGTATTGGTCACTGATCTTATTTGCGATAGCAGCTTCTTCATATTGATGTGCAGCAAATTCGTATGGAGAAAGTACATTTAATTTGCCGGCAAGTTTTTTCCAACCGTAAGAACCATTATAAGAAACGGAGAATTTACCTTCTGTCGGAGATTTGGTCGTGATGAGAATAACACCGTTTGCACCACGGGCACCATAAATAGCAGTAGAAGAAGCATCTTTCAATACAACGATGTCTTGGATGTCAGTAGAAGGAATATCGGAAATACTATTTACCGGAAATCCGTCTACTATATAAAGAGGTGTATTGTCACCTGTGATAGAGCCTCCACCGCGAACGCGTATCTTAACATCTGCATCAGGTGAACCTTCTGTTGTGGTAACTTGTACACCGGCCATCTTACCGCTTATAGCTTCCGCTACATTGGCAACCGGTATATCTTTCAACGCTTCGCTATTGATTGTAGATACAGAACCTGTTAAGTCTTTCTTTTTTGCCGTACCGTAACCGATAACTACCACTTCATCTAGATTTTGTGTATCATCTTCTAAAGTAACATCGATTCTGGTCTTACCTTTTACATTGAACTCCTGTGTTTTCATACCGATATATGATACAATAACCGGAACTTTACCGGAAACTTTTAAGGTGAAATTTCCGTCGAAATCGGTAATAGTACCATTCGTTGTGCCTTTCTCGAGAATAGATGCACCGATAATCGGTTCTCCTGTTTTGTCTTTCACATTACCTGTGAGGGTAATGGTCTGCGCCGATATGTTTAATGATATCGCTGCTAATAGTATTAGAAGCAAGGTGCGCATGTTTTTCAAATTGTTAGACATTCTTTGCATGTTTATTAATTGATAAATACGATTTAATTAAAATTCAATGAATTAAGTGTTAATCATCGCTACAAAGATATGTGGTCATAGGAGAGTCATGTGTGTAATTTTTGTTTTTAGGATGGAATTAATTGTTATAGGTGTTTTAAAACAGATATTTAACAGTTTGATTCGTCCATGGTATTAAATGGAAATTTATAGGGGTTTCTCTATATTCGTTTATTGATATGCAAAGAAAAGAAATAGCAGATAAATCTACAAATTCTAAATGTTATTATTGTTTTGCTGACTAAGTATTTAACATTTTCACTTAGATAATATTTCCCCTTCAAAAAACAAAATTTACTAATAGCTGTGGATGTAATCCTGTACTTTAGCACTCAGGAAAATATTAATTTTAAAATGAAGAATAACATGAAAAACAAGTTACTTTTATCTTTAACCTTTATGCTGGGCAGTTCCTTATTATATGCGCAACCGGATTTTTCAATGGTTGGATATGCTGCAATGGAGGGCGAAGGCAGTTTTTATCAAAAAGGTGGTACAACCGGTGGCGCAGATGGAGAAATTGTTACTCCCGCTACTTTTACTGAATTAAAAAGATATGTTGAGGATGCTACTACTCCTTATACTATTTTGATTACTAAAGAGTTTACGACTGATACTCCGTGCTTTGTTGATGGAGACGGACATATTTCTACTTCCGGTACGGCTTCTACTTATGGTGAAATATTAAAAGTAGGTTCTAACAAAACATTGTTAGGCGTAGGGAACGATGCTTTTTTCAATCGTATAGGATTGGTTATCCAAACGCAGAGTAATATAATTATTCGGAATATTAAGTTTACGATGAAAGATGTTCCGGTTGTGAAAAGTGGTGAGAATAAAGTGATTGCTTGGAGAGATGGTGCGGAAGTCGTACTTGGTGATCCGGATTGTATCAGTATTCAGGCGGACAAAACAAGCGCAAAGACTGATTATGGACATCATTATTGGATAGATCATTGTGAATTCTTTAATGAGAACGGTGTAAATAAAGACCGTTATGACGGATTACTTGATATGAAGAATAATGTACAATATACAACTATTTCTTGGTGCAAATTCCATGAACATAGCAAGGCTTGTCTAAGTGGTAAGGGAAATTCGGATATGTATCCTCGTACTGTTACCATGCATCACAACTATTTTTTGAATATACAAGGTTCTCGCTTACCCTTGCAGCGTGGTGGTACCTATCATTATTATAATAATATGCAAGAGAATTGTCAGGATGGTTATGATTTGCGTAGTGGTGCCATTGTATATATTGAAAGCTGTTATTTTAAAGATGTGAAATCCCCGGTAATGCCAAGTGGTGAGGGGGAAGGGGCCACACTAGTGGATCTCATCTTTGAAAATTGTAAAAGAATCCCGCAAGAGTATGCAGAAGACGGAGTGAAGTATGATAAACTTTATGAGATCCCGACTTCTGATTATCGTCCACCTTATACATATAAGGCTGATGCTGCGTCTGAGGTTCCGGATATTGTTCCTGTTTATTGTGGAGTGGGTAAGATTATTGATGGACCGACTTTTATTCAAACGGTAGATGGCAATAAAGAAGTAATAGCAATAGAATATTATAGTTTTAGCGGTTTAAAGTTATCAGCTCCGATGAAGGGGATAAATATTGTTCGCAGTATTTATAATGATGGTTCTGTTGAGACGGCAAAAATGGTTATAAAGTAAGAATACAGACCTTTTGAAGCTTATTTACTATTTACAGAATATCTTTCTCTAATTTTAGTATTGTAGAAACTGTTCTGAAAAATTTATATTAAAGGATTTACCCCTGCTACAGCTTTGTAACAGGGGTAAGTTCTTTCTCTTTCTTAAATGATATTCTCTGCGATTTTTAAACTACTTTTAAAATCTCAGCTTTATACCGCCATTCATAACAAATCCATCCAATGGAGCATAAATGTCCCGAAAAACAGGATTAGAAATACTGCCTGTATAGATTGTATCAAAACGAGTTTGTCGTCTGTCGGTGAAATTTTCAAAATTGGCATATATAGAAAACCGTTCCCATATTTTTTCAATCATGAATCCACAGACAACATATTGTTTTCCTTTCAATCCTTCACTTAATTTCTGAGGGCTGAAATAGTATGCTTCCAAACCAATTTTCCATTTATCTTCTACTTCATACATTAATATACCGTTTAAACGATGTTTTGGGGTCAGTATATTCTCGTACTTTACAGAATTCTCAGTAGTGTGGGTGTCTGTAAAAGTATATCCTAGATATAAATGGAAATCTTTATATCCGATCTTCACATTTGTTTCCCCACCTTTAGTGTCTATGTTGCCCGTTATATTATTGAGTCTGTATAATCCGTTTTCCGCAGATTGCAGTAAAAGGGGGTTATCAAGATACGTATAAAAGAATAATTGATTGACGCTAAATGTTATGTCCCCTTCACAGAATGAGGTGACATAGTTAAAATCGATATTCACCCCGTAACTTCTTTCAAGTTTATTTTTGTTCTTGTCAATTGGTAACACGCACTGATATTGTAAACGTTCGCTATCTTCCGTAAAGATAGTTGGAGCCTTATATCCGAATCCACCACCTAGGCGTGATGAGAATTTATCAGTTATTTTGAAGTGGGCAGAAATACGAGGAAGTACGGCTACTCCATAATTGGGGACATAATCTGTTCTTAACCCGGTTTCAAGATTGAGCCATTTCGTCGTTTTCCAGTTGTTTTGTATAAAAACGCCCATTATGGCTTGGTCATAATTCCTTAGTTGAAAATCTGTTAGTTTCTTTTCATTGAATTTGTCCGTCCAAAGATTTAATCCTGCAACCCACTCTGATTTTGGGGTAGTATGTATATATGATAGCTCGCTAAACGTTGAAATCTGAGTACCTTCAAAGGAATAATCGGGTATACTTATATTTCTTTTGAAATAAGTTACGCTGTTTTTTAGATCCAACCTGTTTTTCTCATTGAATTTATGTTTGAATGTCAGTTGCGTAGAGTGTCTTTGAGTTTTGTTCTTCTCAAAATAAGAATGTACATCACCTCCTTTACTTTTGATATATTGGATGTCTCCTCCTAAACGGTTTTCAAACATAGTATTTAATCCTATGCTCATTTGCGTGTTTTCTGTGAAATAAAGAACTAATTTCGGATTAAGAACGTATCTGTCATATTGGGGAATCGCTGTAAAATCCGTATTCGAGGGGGCATAGGCCCAATTCTTATTATATGAAGCAAAAATAGTTGTTCCGATTTTGTCAAATCGTTGACCGTAGAATCCACTTACATCCAAGCCTTTTCCTGATGTTCCATTAAAATGTAGGCTTAAGTCCTTTTTTTCTTCTGGTGTTTTGGATATTAGGTTTACTAAACCAGCTATTGCACCACCACCATATAAAGTAGATGTTGCCCCTTTGATAATCTCAACTTGTTTTAAATCAAGAGGAGGAGTCTGTAATAGCCCCAATCCACTAGCTGCACCTGCAAAAACCGGAAAACCATCTTTTAATATTTGCGTATATCTGCCATCCAAACCTTGTATACGAATAGCTGCATTTCCTGATGTGGCAGATGTTTGTTGGGTAATGATTCCTGTACTTTCATTCAATAACATGCGAATATCTCCAGGTTTCATACTTCCTTTTTCCCCTAACTCTTCACTTGATATAAATTCGACTCGAGTTGGTATGTTTTGAATGGTTCGTGTTCCTCTAGTAGATGAAATAACTACTTCTTCTAGCATTTCCTCATCCGGCTCTAAAAATATTTCAATAGGATTAGTTGTAGGTAAAGGAAATAAAAATGATTTTGTTTTAGTTTCATACCCAAGATAGCTAAATGTGATATGTTGCTCTCCATCAGGTATGTTTAATATAGTAATTATGCCGTTTTCATCAGAACTTGCTCCATTAGTCGTTTTGTTTAGTGTAGCATTTACTCCGATTAAAATGTCCTTACTTTCATTATCTTTTATAATGGCTTTAAATATATTTTGCGACAATATATTTTGTACTGACAATATGCACATTGCCAGTAATATAAATCTTATCTTCATATTTCTATTATTGGTAAAAAATAAGTGTATAACAATTCTACGATGAAGTTAGTATTCATCGCTAAACATTAATATAATACTTTTCAGACATTAATCTATCTTTGGTGGTTGCCAAATAGAAGATGAAAATTGAGGAATCAGTTTATCTCTGTAAAAAGAAAGGAGATTGTCATTTAATAAGACTCTCACGACAGAAAATGAATGAAATAATCTAGGGACAGGACAGCCGGTGCAAGTATTACAATGTAAAAAGGGAGAGCAACAACAGTCGGTGCAAGAACAATCATTATCAGTACACGCCTCTTCTTGTGCTGCGTTCATACTTTGGAACAAACATTCATCTTTTAAAAAACAAGGAACTGTCGATAGTAGTAGTACCCATAAAGCTAATATGTAAGACAAATATTTCATTTACACCGATTAAGATCGGTGCAAATATACAATTTTTATATTTTCTGGCAAAGTCTTTTCTTATTAAATCAATTTTAGTATATCTTCGGCATTATCCACAATATAATCGGGTTGGAATTTCTCTAATTCTTGTCTTGGGCGAAATCCCCATGTTACGCCTACCCCGGTTACTTTTGCGTTTTTTGTCGTTTGCATGTCTACTCCGGAGTCTCCCACATATAGTATTTCATCACGGTTTACCTTGGCAATGGAAATGATTTCGTTGACAACGATAGGGTCCGGTTTGACAGGAATACTTTCTCTCTGACCTAAAATTGCAATGAAGTGAATGTTAGGAAAATAATGTGCTATCAGCCTCTGAGTGGCACTTTGATATTTATTTGATGCTATTGCGAGCTTTAATCCTCTTTGTTGCAGTTCTCGTAAAAGTTCCGGAATACCGGGGTAGGGGGTACTAAAATCGGTATTATGAGCATCATAATGTTTAAGAAACTCTTTGCGTACGGATAAGATGTTTTCTTCTGTCTTTTCTCCTTCGGGGAGTGCACGTTCAAAGAGTTTGTTAATACCATTACCAACAAAGAAATTATATTCACTAACATCATGCTGTGGAAAGCTGCATTGCTTTAGTGCATAGTTAGTGCTGTTTGCTAAGTCGGCTATCGTATTAAGCAGTGTTCCATCAAGGTCGAATATTATCAGTCGTTTCATAAATTATCGTTTAATGGGGCAAAGTTAAAGAAAATAATTGGTGTAGTAGTTGAATTTTTATTTTTGAAATATAAAGATATATAGATAAAAAAGGCGGAACTTGTAAAAGCCCCGCCTGATAATGTATTGAATATTAAAACTTTATTTGATATAAGTCTTAGTAACTTGTACCGAACCGTCTTCGTAGATGTTCTTAACAATGTTCAAACCTTTTTGAGCTTCAGCCATTTTAACACCTGCTACATTGTAATATTCTGTTCCGATGATTACTTTTTCTGCAACTGATGAAGCTATATTGTTAGGAGCACCGCCTCCGATAGTGAGGGTTGTAATACGATAACCTCCGGTTGTTTCTTTAATAGAAACATTGCTGTCTGTTGCTGTGAAACTAATAGTCTGGAAGTCTGAATTATCTATACTTGCAGGATTTGAAGCATCTGCTGTACAACCTGTTCCTTCGAATGTTGCAGCAGTATCACCTTTAGCTTTTACGTTTAATGAGATAACTTGACCTACCGTGACATTGGACAATAAGACAATAACATTTTTTCCGTCTGTTTGTAAGAATTCAGGTCCGCATTTTAATATATTTGATTTTGCAGAACCATTCTTGTAAGTAAGGGCAAGATTATCTTTTCCTGTAAAAGTTACTGTCATAACTGCTGATTCGGCTCCTTTATAAGAAACAGAAGGTACATCAACTTCATCTAATTTGTATGTTCCAATTTCACCAGTTTCAGCAGGGTTGATTGTTATATCACTTGCTTGAATTCCTCTAAAATCATAAGTTGTTTGTGCATTCACTGTTCCAAACATTGTTGCTACGAAAGCAGCCACGAAAAGTAATTGTTTCTTCATGATAGTAAAAATTTTAAGTTTATAATTAATTTTGTTTTGTCTCGTTTGACATAGGCAAAGGTAGCCTGAAGCGTAGATACTGATGTGTAAAAATCAGCAATTACTGTGTAATATTTGGTGTTTCGTATTGTTGGTATGAAATTAATCATCAAGGATTTTAAAATAATCATCGGGTTGATTGAGCACAAACACCTCGATGTTTTTAAAAAACATAAGGTTGATTGAAAAAGGATCTTTTATTAATAGACAAATGGAGTTTCTTTCCGCAAGTTTCATCTTTCAGCTTGTATGAATAGTAACTGATAATGAATGAATTATCCTGAATGATGTATAGGCTGATTTGAAAGATGAAAAGGTTCAGTCATTTCTTTTTTATTGTAGAGAAATATACCTTTGACTCTTTGCGGGCTGAAACATTTGGAGGAGAAAGGTTCAGGATAATGTATTGATAATCAAACAATAATTTGCAAACTGAAGGATTGAAAGATGTTTTGGAGTAATCTCTGTTTTATTGCCTTTTAGAGTTAGGAGAAAAGGCAATAATTGTTTTTTTATAAACATACGGTCCTTTGTTCGCAAACAAGTATCGTTTGCGAACAAAGGACCGTATGTTTGAAATGCTATATTACTTGATGATTTTGACAGTACAAGGGTGTTCTAATTCTTGTTTCCATTCTTGTACATAGGCAAACCATTCTTCAGGAGATTTGTACCCGAATGTCTCTTTCATAGAAGTAAATATTATATTATAATTGAAAGAGTTATGGCCTTCATTGCCTACGGTGTAGAGGTAATTGCTTTTATCTTTTACCTCCTCTTTTACATATTTTTGCGGTATGTAAGTGGCGAGCCCTACTGTTTCTTTGGCGTATTTTATGGTATCATTGACTGGCCAATCCGTTCCCCAACACGCTATTAATCCTTTGTGATCAGAGAAGGATACTGATTCTTTAATATCTTGTACACCGGTACAAAAGACTTCTTTTTTTAATGGTTCTTCAAAAGAAATATAAACCTCTGCATCTCTATGACCTGCATACAGAATATATCGGGTAGTCATATTGAGTTTTGAACCTTGGTATAACCAATCATTATCTTCTACCTCAACAACCGTACGGATAGGGCCTGCAGCCATAATTCTTTCTGTCCGGTATCTTACCGGCTCTACGTGAGTTGCTTTTTTACCATTCCATCCTTTTAGTGTACCTACACCACAGCTGCCACTGACGCGAAGTACATCATCACCGAATCCTTTGGCTAGTTGTTCGTCATTAGGGTAGAATCCGCTTTCTTTTAGTTCGAAGCCTTTATTAAACTTACCATAAATATCTACTGTCTGTTTCTGGTCGAAATAGATTCGGTAAATGACTAATTCGGATTCGAAAGCCGGTCCGTGATGATGAAGCTGATTATAAACATTGCTTGTTCCGGGAATTGTAAGTGAAGTGATAGGTACATGTTTACCTTTTTTATCACTAATCAACATATCGGCATATACTCTTGATTCATATTGTTTATCTGATTCTTCGGAAGAAAAAGTAATTGTAACTTTTTTGCTGCTATTTGCCGGCATATCTATAACGAAAGCTAGTTCATCGCCTATGCGGTCTCCATTTAAATCATCCAATTGCGAAGGGATTTCCTTGTTTTGGTCTTTTATGATTGCCGATTTTATTGGGAATCCAACACTGATCTCATTAAGTTTGATTGCAATCGGGGCATCCGTTTTGTCTTGTTTCCAATTATTTTGAATTTCTACAGTGACATTCTTCTCTGTTGCTAAGATATTGAGTGAACACCATAATGCAATTGTAAAATTTAATATCTTCTTCATGTTGTTATGATAGTAATTTATAAAAATGAAATTCTGAATGCGATAAGGTTATCCGGTTTCATCCATAGATAACTTTATCGCATTCAGAATGGCAAAGTAAAGAAAATAATTTATTTTAAACTAATAATCTTTTCTGTATTTCCTACTTCCGGTAGTTTATTGTCATTAATAGTAATGTTTTTTACATTTCTCATACGTACTTCCGGACCTTGTTTGGGGCTAATACTTACATTCTTCATTACTACTCCGTCTGCGTTGTTTAATACAGCACCTTCACTTGCATCAGTAATGATAACGTCCTGAATATTTACATTCTGTATTTTCATTTCAGGTAATCCGTTGAAGAACATGGCTCTTCCTGCACCTTTGCAACTAACGTTGGAGATATGAATATCTTTAAACACCGGCGTTTCTTCTGTAACAGGAGGAACTGTGGTATCTTTGTTATTTTCCCTATCTTCCTCGGTTACTTCGTCCGGAGCTTTGCCGCCATAGAATAAATCAAATAATAATGGTTCGTTAGGGATATTAATCATGTTGATATTACTGATGTGAATTCCCTCTACTACTCCTCCACGGCCACGTGTGCTCTTAAAACGCAACCCTACATCCGTACCTAAGAATGTACAATCTGTTACATATATGTTTTTTACACCACCGGACATTTCACTGCCGACAACGAAACCTCCATGTCCATGTAATACCATGTTGTTTTTTACAATAACATTCTCGCAAGGCTCGCCTCTTTTTCGTCCGTCTTCATCTTTTCCTGATTTAATGCAAATAGCGTCATCACCGGCATCAAATACACTATTGATAATTAATGCATTTTTGCAGGACTCAAGGTCAAGAGCGTCGCCATTTTGTGAATACCAAGGGTTGTATACGTTGATATTGTCAATTGTTATATCTTCGCATGAGAGAGGATGGATACACCAGCTCGGTGAGTTCTTAAATGTTACTCCTTCAAGAAGTACCCTTTTTGATTTAACCAGATTTACCATAACCGGACGGAGCCAATCATGAATGCTATCCCATTCTTCATCCGTTTCGATCCCTTCCGGATTGTTAAAGTTCTTACAAGCCATCGCACCTTTATATGATTTTTCACTAGGATACCATATCTTTTCATCTTCACTGACTACACCGCCTGATTTTATTAGTTTCTTCCATTGATTGCTAGTCATTTTGTCTTTTTTTACCGGACGCCAGCTATCTCCTGAACCATCAAACGTACCATATCCTGTGATAGCGATGTTTTCTACATTTTTAGAGGAAATAGGTGATTGACAACGGCGCGTTTCTAATCCTTCGAAAGAAGTTTTTACTATAGGATATGCGTTGAAATCATTTGTAAATACCACTAACGCATTTTTTTCTGTATATAGGTTTACATTATCCAATAGGACAATTGGTCCGGTCAGCCATAAACCTTCGGAAATGATTACTTTACCCCCTCCTTTGGCATTAACTTGCTGTATCGCTTTATTAATAGCATCTGTATTGAGCGTTTTACCGTCATTTTTTGCACCGAATTCAATAATATTAACTGAGTAGTCTGGAAAAGAAGGACGTTTTACCTGATCCATTTTAAATGGTAGATCTTGGTATATGGATGCTTCATTCGCTTTTTGTACAGGAGGAGCATCTGTCTTACAGCTACATATTAATGGAAATATGCAAGATGCCGATAATAAAAAATACTTTTTAAATAGTGCGTTCATTGGTATACTTTAAAAGTTTGGTTAATACTTTATTTAAATTATAGATTGAACAATTGAGCTGTTTTTTTATTTATACTTTCGTAAACGGCTCTCACGAGTAGCTTACGAAAGTAATAAACTGTTAACCTAATTCTAACCTTCAATAAATACTATGAAAAAACCTCTTAATTGTCATGTGCAAATATAAATTGGATTATTCCGTTGTATGTGTACAATTTGTTGGTTTAGGTGTATTTTTTGTTGATTTGTCAGGTGTGAAAAATATTCCGTAATAATTCAATAGGAAATATTGTCTTTTCCTTTATTTCTGTTTGATTTATTCGTTTGTTTATTATAAAGTTTGTATCTTTGCAACCTAATTTAACTAATAAAAAGGTATGAGTTATAATTTGCTGAAAGGTAAGAGAGGTATTATCTTCGGTGCTTTGAATGAGCAATCTATCGCATGGAAAGTGGCTGAGAAAGCCGTAGAAGAAGGTGCGACCATAACATTATCAAACACACCGATAGCAGTACGTATGGGTGAAGTTTCTGCTTTGGCGGAGAAATTGCACTGTGAGGTAATTCCGGCAGACGCGACAAGTGTGGAAGATTTGGAAAATGTTTTCAGACGTTCTGTGGAAGTTTTAGGTGGACAAATTGATTTCGTATTGCATTCTATCGGCATGTCGCCCAATGTTCGTAAGAAACGTACTTATGATGACTTGGATTATGATATGTTAGGTAAAACTTTAGATATTTCTGCCGTGTCTTTCCATAAGATGATACAAGCAGCTAAAAAACTAGATGCTATTTCTGAATATGGTTCTATTTTAGCATTGAGTTATGTAGCTGCGCAACGTACTTTCTATGGTTACAATGATATGGCGGACGCAAAAGCTTTGCTTGAATCCATAGCTCGTAGTTTTGGCTATATTTATGGTCGCGAACATCATGTGCGCGTTAACACTATTTCTCAATCACCGACAATGACTACCGCAGGATCTGGCGTGAAGGGTATGGATAAGTTGTTTGATTTTGCAAATCGAATGTCTCCTCTTGGAAATGCTTCGGCAGATGAGTGCGCTGATTATTGTATTGTGATGTTTTCTGATTTAACTCGTAAGGTAACGATGCAAAATCTTTATCATGATGGAGGTTTCTCCAGTGTTGGTATGAGTCTTCGTGCCATGGCTACTTATGAAAAGGGACTTGACGAGTATAAAGATGAAAATGGAAATATTATTTATGGATAATAAATAAAAGGGAAAAGGGGAGTTTGGTCTCCCCTATACCTTATTATATAATGAACATGAGATTACAGAAAATAGTGCTTTCTTTTCTTTGTTTGATTATTCTTTTTTCTTCCTGTCAGTGGAAAGTACAGGAGAAGAAAAAAGAGGATAATAACATGACTATTTCTGTAATTCGTTTTGATAAGCTGTTGAATGATTATGTAGAGTTTAACAGTTTCTCGGCATTACAAAAGATGAATACCGAATGTCCGATGGAAATGAAATTATTAATAGAGGATATTTTGGGGTTGGGTGAAGTGAATGAGGATAATATAAATGGCAAACTAAAGACTTTTTATTCTGATCCTACACTGCAGGCGTTGATGAAGGATGCATTGCTGAAATTTGACGATATAAGTGATATAGAGAAAGAATTGACGGATGGCTTCGAGAAATTGAAGCACGAAGTTCCTTTTATTAGAATACCTTCTGTTTACTCCCAGTTTTCAGCATTAAATGAATCGGTAGTTGTCGGTGATAGTTTACTCGGCTTTAGCATTGATAAATATATGGGGGAAGATTATCCTTTATATAAACGTTTTTATTACAATTATCAGCGTAAAAGCATGAAACCGGAACGTATCGTACCTGATTGTTTCGTATACTATTTGATGAGTGAATATCCGTTTCCGATGGATGGGAATCGTACGCTACTTGATTTGATAATGCATTTCGGTAAGATTCATTATGTTGTTGCCAAGATTTTGAATTATAGTTCTGTTGAAAAAGAACTGGATTATACAGAGGATGAGGTTAAATGGTGTAAGGCCAATAAAAAGGCTATTTGGGAATATATGCTACAAAACGGACATCTTTTTGCAACTGATCCGATGATAATCCGTAAATATAATAAACCGGCACCATACACAGCCTTTTTTGGAGATAATTCTCCTGCATTGATTGGTATTTGGATGGGTACACAGCTGGTTGATTCGTATATGAAGAATAATAAGAAAGCAGGGATAAAAGAGTTATTGGAATGTACGGATTATCAGCAAATGCTGACAGATGCAAAATTCAAGCCCTGATTTCAACTATAAATGTATTATATGGATATTGCGTTATACCTGTTGCCTGTTACCTTGGGTGAAACTGCCATAGAGACTGTACTTCCTTCTTATAATAAAGAAATTATTGGGGATATCAAACATTTTATAGTGGAAGATGTACGTTCGGCCCGTCGTTTTCTTAAGAAAGTAGATAAAGATATTGACATAGATTCGCTTACTTTTTATGTTTTGAATAAACATACTTCTCCTGAAGATATTTCGGGCTATTTGAAACCTTTGCAGTCAGGAAGGTCAATGGGAGTTATTTCAGAAGCAGGATGCCCAGCAGTTGCCGATCCGGGAGCGGATGTTGTGGCTATTGCTCAAAGTAGGAATCTGAAAGTTGTTCCACTAGTTGGCCCTTCTTCCATAATTCTTGCGGTTATGGCTTCCGGCTTTAACGGTCAAAGTTTTGCTTTTCATGGTTATCTTCCGATAGAGCAGATTGATCGTGTGAAGACAATAAAACATTTGGAGCAACGTATTTATAATGAAAATCAAACGCAGTTATTTATAGAAACTCCATATCGGAACAATAAGATGGCTGAAGATTTATTGCGAAATTGCCGTCCTCAGACAAAACTTTGTATTGCTGCCAATATCACTTGTGAAGGGGAGTATATAAAAACTAAGACGATAAGGGAATGGCAAGGAAAATTGCCGGATTTATCTAAGATTCCTTGTATCTTTTTGATTTATAAATAAAAGATTATTTATATTCTTCCCAGATTTTCACTGATTCTTTCAGATAAGGATATTCTTCCTCGAAACATTTACTGAAGAAATTTTTCCCCAGATTATGTTCTATTTGTTGGAATGTCCATAATTTGCCATTTTGGAAGAAAGGGCTTTGGAGTAGTTTCTCATCTTCTATATATGCAATATGAAGATATACCAAGCGGTTTGTTTCTTCATTTTTAAAGAGATGTTTTATACCAAATCTCGGATGAACAGTGCTTCCGTCAGGATATGGATAATGTAATAGTCTTTTAATTCCTTCGTCTATTTTCTCTCCAAAACGTAGATAGATTTCCAAGGGCAAATCGATCTTATTACTTTCTGTTATACAATTGGCTTTTCTTTTGCTTAAAAATAACATTCCATTATGGATAAAGGCAATACGTATAACCGGATTAATAAAGTCATTTTTATAAATAGGGGCTTCTGACAAGTAGGTCCTTCCAATTATGTTACCTTGTTTATTCACTATTGGAACTTCTTCTTCTTGTGAGAAAACATGGTTAGCATATCGGATACCCATTTGGTTTATAATAATGCTGGATAATAATAAAAACGGTGGTAGAATTTGGAACAAAATGAGATTTGCCTCTTTTGTTAATGGATGAAAAAAAGCTAAGAATATTGCAATAGTAATACAATGAAGTATTCCCATTATAGAAATAACTTTTGCAGATGCAATGCTGGAATCCAAACTTTTACATATCACGCTATCACATTCCGGACATTTCTTTAGATTGAATATTCTGCGTATTACGTTTTGTCCGAAGAATAAAATAGCATTCATAATAAACATCATTACTTCCAATGTGAAAGGCAACGTTCCCCATGGAAACATTTGCATAGAAAGTAATGTCGTTGCTGAAAGCAAAATAAGTATTCCTGTAGATATATAAAGGACGAAATTATAGATTCTTTTTCGTGATAAATAGTATGAACCGAAAGAATATATTAATCCTACTAGAGAACTAATATAGAGTGCGTGTTCATCTAATATAAATTCACTTAATAGCATACATAGTATAACCGGAATCAATCCGAATGACATGTTAAATGCTAATGGTATTGCTTTTCTACGTCTCATTTCCCCCATTCTAATTAACTTCGTTATATTAACAATTAACAGATAGGTTAGGTTCTACTGCTTTTGTTTTATTTTGCAATATTCTTCTGCATGATAAGATGAACGTACAAGAGGTGCACTTTCCACTTGCTCAAAGCCTTTTTGTAATCCTGTTTTTTTGTATATGGCAAATTGTTCAGGTGTTATGTATTCAGCTACGGGATAGTGCTTATGAGTGGGTTGCAGGTATTGTCCGATAGTAAGTATATTACAACCGACATTTCGTAAGTCATCCATAAGCTCTTCTATTTCATTGGCTGTTTCGCCTAAGCCAACCATAATACCGGATTTTGTGGTAATGCCGCTTTCCGAAATTTGTCTGATAACTTCTAGACTTGTATCATAATTAGCAACACTACGTACATTAGGACTGATACGACGTACTGTCTCCATATTGTGTGAAATAATATCCGGGTGTGCATTAATGACTAATTCAATAAGTTCTTTTTGTCCTTGAAAATCGGGGATCAGAACTTCTATTGTTGTTTCTGGAGTTAGATTTCTGATTTCTTTGATCGTTTGTGCCCAATGTGAAGCTCCAAAATCATCTAAATCATCTCTGTCAACAGAAGTGATGACCGCATGTGACAGTTTCATTAACTGTATAGATTCTGCTACATGACGGGGTTCTTCTTTATCGAGTAGTAATGGTCGTCCTGTTTGTGTATTGCAAAACTTGCAGGAACGGGTACAAATATTTCCCCCAATCATAAAAGTTGCCGTGCCTTTACCCCAACATTCTCCAAGATTCGGGCATCTTCCGCTACTGCAAATAGTGTGGAGTTTGTGCGATTCTACGATTTTTTTAGTTTGAGCATATCGTTCATTAGCTCCGATATTTATTTTTAACCATTCAGGTTTTTTGATGTGTTCCATTATAAATTGCTCTTCATAAAGTCGCTCAATTTAGTATATAGGTGTAAACGTGTATTACCACCATAGATACTATGATTGCGATTCGTATAAATTTGCATATCAAATTGTTTATTCAGTTGAACCAATTGTTCGCTGTATTCAGTACAGTTTTGGAAATGAACATTGTCGTCAGCTGTTCCATGTACAAGTAATAATTTACCGTATAATTTGTTTGCGCGGGTGAAAGCAGAAGATGCTTTGTAGCCTTCTGGATTTTCTTTTGGTGTACGCATGAAACGTTCTGCATAAACACTATCGTAATATTTCCAGTCGGTAACAGCAGCAACTGCAATGCCGGCTTTGAATACATTACTACCTTCACTCATGCTCATAATTGTATTATATCCTCCGAAGCTCCAGCCCCAGATCCCGATACGATTCTTGTCAGCATAAGGTAGCTTACCGATATATTGGGCTGCTTCCACCTGATCTTGTGCTTCTTTAACACCTAATGTCAGATAGGTGCATTTTTCAAATTCTGCGCCTCGTCCGCCGGTTCCCCGTCCGTCTACACATACGATTAAAAATCCTTGTGAAGCCATGTATGTTTCCCAACCAATACCCTCACGATCAATTCCTATTTTCCAACTGTCCATTACTTCTTGAGAACCCGGGCCTCCATATTGATACATGATGACCGGATATTTATTAGCAGGATTAAAGCCGATAGGCTTAATCATCCAACCGTTAAGTTCCGTTCCTTGTGAGGTAATGAATGAGAATAAACTCTTTTCCGGAAGGTTGAGCTGTGCGATTTTTTGTTTTAATTCGCTATTATCAATTAATACTTTTAATTGTTTGCCATTGTCATCATTCAAAGTAACAATAGGGGGAGTGGACAGATTAGAGAAAGTGTTAATATAATATTTCATAGAAGTGCTGAATACTGCACTGTTTACACCTTCTCCGGAAGATAGCTTAGTCTTTTTCCCTTTGTTGTCCACCTTATAGATAGCACGATGTACCGGACTTCCTTCATTACTTTCATAATAGAATGTATTACTGGTTTCATCCCAACCTAAGAATTTGCTTACTACAAATTTTCCTTGAGTAACTTGTTTAACTAAGCTACCTCCAATTGAATACCAATAAAGATGACTGTATCCGCTTTTCTCGCTTAAGAAACTGAAATTGTTCTTATAGAAAACAATATTGTCAAAATTGAAATCATTGATGTAATAAGGACTTTCGTCACGAACAATCAATTTGCATACCGTGGAACGAGGATTGGCAAAATAAAGATCAAGACGATTTTGTGTCCGGTTCATAGCCATGATAGCAAGGGCATTCTCATCCTTTGTAAAACGGATACGCGGAATATATCCGTCAGCATCTAACGGCAAATCCATCTTACGAGTAACATGAGATTTAATATCATATGTATGTACTGTGACTGTAGAATTTGTCATCCCGGCTAATGGGTATTTATAGGAATAAGTTCCCGGATAGCTGGCATATTGTTTTAATGTGGGATATTGCCCTTCGTAAAGCATGAAAGAGAACATGGGGACTTTTGTTTCATCGAAGCGAATGAAAGCAATCATTTTACTGTCAGCGCTGAAATCAAAAGCACGATTATAACCGAATTCTTCTTCATTCACCCAATCAGGAATACCATTAAGCACCTCACCGAATTTCCCGTCTTTGGTAACTTGTGACTCGCTGTTTCCATAGAGGAGTTTTACTAGGTAGATGTTGTTTTCACGAACGAAAGCAATTTGTTGTCCATCTGGTGAGAATAACGGAACTTGTTGCGGACCACCGTCGGATAATGGTTCTAATTTATTATTCTTTATAGAAAAGATGTGATAGATAGCTGTAAAAGAACGACGATAAATCGGAGCGGTTTCTGTCTGAATTAATAGTTTTGTTTCATCTGGAGAGAGTATATAGCCGTCGAATGTTTTGAACTTGCAGTCCCGTGCAGTGGTTACATCAAATATGGTTTCTATTTCTTTTCCATTCTTAAAGGAGTATTTTATGATTTTTGTACGTTCTTGATTCATTTGGAGATATGTTTCCCCATCTGCCATTGGAGTGAGTCCACGCATTCCTTCCGAGCGATACTCACCACTTGTTATGTCTTTCAAAGTCAGCTCTTTGCTGCCTTGTGCAAATACTGAGAATGTACAGATAACCATTGCCAGTAGTAACAAATTTCTTTTCATCCTTTTCCGATTTAAGTTATTTCAGCTGCGAACTTACATAAAATTCCCGTATTTTTATGTAAGTTTGCGCAAAAAGATAGTATAATGACGAAATTCTTATATAATGATTTCTCGACTTTCCTTCGTCAGCATTTTAATTGTAAGGTTCAAAAGATCTCAATAAACGCAGGATTCACTTGTCCGAATAGGGATGGAACCAAAGGGTTGGGGGGGTGTACATATTGTAATAATCAGACGTTTAATCCTGAATATTGTAAAACGGAAAAAACAGTTCGAGAGCAATTGGAAGAAGGACGTGTCTTCTTTTCCAGGAAATATCCGGAGATGAAGTATTTGGCATACTTTCAGGCATATACAAATACCTATGATGAATTGGAGGAACTAAAACAGAAATATGAACAAGCATTGGAAGTAGAGAATGTTGTTGGTATAGTGATAGGCACTCGTCCTGATTGTATGCCGGATGAGTTATTGGATTATCTGCAAGAACTGTCCAAAAGAGTCTTTTTATTAGTGGAATATGGAATTGAGAGTACAGATGATATGACATTGCAACGTATAAATCGTGGTCATACTTATGCTGATACGATAGATGCAGTGAATAGGACAGTTGAGAGAGACATTTATGTTGGCGGTCATATTATATTAGGACTGCCCGGGGAATCGCACGAACAAATAATGAAACAGGCAACTCAATTATCACGTTTACCGTTGACTACATTAAAATTACATCAACTTCAATTAATACGGGGTACGAAAATGGCAAAAGAATATATGATGAATCCGGAATTATTTCATCTTTATGAGGTTGATGAATACATTGATCTTGTAATTGACTATGTAGAGCGTCTACGTCCGGACATCATTTTGGAACGTTTTGTCTCACAATCTCCCAAGGAGTTGCTTATAGCTCCGGATTGGGGCCTAAAGAATTATGAATTTACTGAAAGAGTTAAAAAAAGAATGCAAGAAAGAGGGGCTTATCAAGGAAAGATGTATGTGGATTGAGAAATTATCAGTATTTTTGCCGTAGATATAAAGAATGGCTTTGCTTATACAATATAATATAAATAACAAAACTATAAAGAAGAGATGAATATAAAAGGAAAAGTACATTATGTAGGTGTGAATGATCGCAATAAGGCATTGTTTGAAGGACTTTGGCCATTACCTTACGGTGTATCTTATAATTCATATCTGATTGATGACGATATGATTGCACTTGTTGATACCGTGGACATTTGCTATTTTGAAGTTTTTCTTGAAAAAATAAAGAGAGTAATAGGTGATAAGCCTATAAACTATCTTATAATCAATCATATGGAACCGGATCATTCCGGCTCGATTAGTCTGATAAAGCAGCATTATCCTGATATCGTTATTGTTGGTAATAAGCAAACATTCGGCATGATTGAAGGCTTTTATGGAGTAACCGGTGAACGTTATCTTGTAGGTGACGGTGATTTTCTGGCATTGGGACATCATAAACTTCGTTTTTATCTTACTCCGATGGTTCATTGGCCGGAAACAATGATGACTTTTGACGAAACAGACGGTATTCTTTTCTCAGGTGATGCTTTCGGTTGTTTCGGAGCTTTGAATGGTGGAGTTATCGATTCAAAAATTAATACGGATATATACTGGAAAGAAATGGTGCGTTACTATTCCAATATCGTTGGAAAGTATGGTTCGCCTGTTCAGAAGGCTTTGCAAAAACTTGGTGGTCTTCCTGTATCTACAATTTGTTCTACTCATGGTCCTGTCTGGACAGGGGAGAATATCCCTAGAGTCGTTGGTGTTTATGATAAATTAAGCCGTTATGAAGCGGAAGAAGGAGTCGTGATTGCCTATGGAAGTATGTATGGTAATACCGAACAAATGGCAGAAGCCATAGCTGAAGAACTTTATGAACAAGGCATCAAGAATATTGTTATTCATAATGTTTCCAATACAAATCACTCTTATATTCTGGCAGATATATTTCGTTATAAGGGATTGATTATCGGCGGTCCTACTTATAGTAACCAGATATATCCGGAAGTGGAAGCGTTGCTTTCAAAAATTGCGGTACGTGATGTTAAGGGAAGATATATGGGGTATTTCGGCTCTTTCTGTTGGGCAAGTGCGGCTGTAAAGCGTATCGGTGAGTATAATGAGAAACTAAAATTTGAGCTGGTAGGTAATCCGGTCGATATGAAACAGGGAATGAAAGCTGACGTTTATAAGATGTGTCGTGAATTGGGAAAGGCTATGGCGGACCGTCTTAAAGCAGATAGAAATTAATAAACCTAATTAAATAACAGATTTAAACCAACAAAACTTATGAGATTAATAATTCAGCCTGATTATCAGACTATTTCTCAATGGGCTGCCAACTATGTAGCTGCAAAGATAAATAAGGCTCAGCCTACTGCTGAAAAACCTTTTGTCTTAGGTTTACCTACCGGGTCTTCACCTCTTGGTATGTATAAGGCTTTGATCGATTTGAACAAGAAAGGCATTGTATCTTTTAAGAATGTTGTGACTTTCAATATGGATGAATATGTAGGGCTTCCTAAGGATCATCCGGAAAGTTATCATTCATTTATGTGGAATAACTTTTTCAGTCATGTAGATGTTAATCCGGATAATGTAAATATTTTAAATGGTAATGCTGCTGATTTGGAAGCTGAATGTGCTCGCTACGAAGAAAAGATTAAGTTTTATGGCGGTATCGACTTGTTCCTAGGTGGTATTGGGCCGGATGGTCATATTGCATTTAACGAACCGGGTTCTTCTTTATCTTCGCGTACTCGTGTAAAGACTCTGACAACAGATACGATCATTGCTAATTCCCGTTTTTTTGATAACGATGTGAATAAAGTTCCTAAGACCTCTCTAACAGTAGGTGTTGGTACTGTATTGTCTGCAAAGGAAGTTTTGATTATTGTGAACGGTCATAATAAGGCACGGGCACTTTATCATGCAGTAGAAGGTGCTATAACACAGATGTGGACGATTAGTGCTCTTCAGTTACATGAGAAGGGGATTATTGTATGTGATGACGCTGCAACGGTAGAATTGAAAGTCGGTACTTATCGCTATTTCAAAGATATTGAAGCTGATAATTTAGATCCTCAGAACTTATTGAAATAAGATGAAAGATACAAAAGGCGATCACGAGCAATTGTGGTCGCTTTTTTATTACCCTTCGTCCAGCCAACCTTTTCCTTGACGGATGATTTCTGTTTTTCCGTCTGTGCAGTCTACAATAGTGGAAGGCTCAACTCCGCCGATGCCTCCGTCAATAACCAAATCTACTTCGTTACCGAATTTCTCGTCGATTAGTTCGGGAGTAGTGCTATATTCGATATCTTCTTTTTCATTGTAAGGTAAAGTGGTAGTCATGATAGGAGCATCCAATTGCCGACAGATTTCCCTGATAATGTTATTGTCCGGTACACGGATTCCTACTTCTTTTCGGTTGCGGAATATCTTGGGAAGACGGCTTCCTGTAGTTAAAATGAAGGTGAAAGGTCCAGGAAGATTTCGTTTCATCAGTTTAAATGTACCGTTGTCTACTTTTGCATATTCACTGATATTGCTCAAATCATAGCAAATAATAGATAAGTTATTCTTCTTGGGATCTATGTTTTTTATTTTGCATATACGTTCGATGGCACGTTCTTTCAATCCGTGGCAGCCGATGGCATATTTGGTATCTGTCGGGTAGATGATAAGTCCGCCGTCCTCAAGAATCCTGATGATTTCTGCGATATCATTAGGATTGTTATTCTTGTCGTAGAGTTTTAATAGCATATATTTAAAGGGTTTATTGGTTAAGATTTCTCTCGTAGTCTTTCCGCTATCTCCCAATGCAAGGCGGCTTCATCCATCTTGCCGAGTTTGGAAAAAGCATCTCCCAACAGTTCGTGCGCCTTGGGATGGTCTTGCTTGATGGTGCAGGCACGGTCAAGATCGGAAACGGCTCCCTCATAATTTCCGGTAACGATGCGGTTCTTTCCCCGATTATATACCGCTTTGAATAATCTCGGACTGAGTTTCACGGCTTGGTTAAAACATGCTTCGGCTTCGTGATAATTGCTTTCATTGTGGAGTGTGATGCCTTTTCTTATCCATGCATCTACAAATTTTCCATCAAGTTCTATCGCTTTATTATAATTGGCTATCGCTGCACGCGCATCACGGGCTTGAGTGATACATTCGTTACCCATCTGATAATACTCTTTGGCGTACTTTTGCAGATTCTTTTCCTTATTTCTTATGGATTCTTTTAGTCGGGTATTTTCTTTTTTCAGTTGGTTGATAATTCCCAGTTTCTTCCTGATATACCGTTTTGCCAACGGTTTTTCTATGTCATAGCGGGAATGGATGGCAAGAAAGAATTGTTCGAGAAACTCGTCGAAGTTTCCTTCATCAAACTGCTTAATGGCTTCGGTGTATTGAATATCTGCCTGTGCTTGTTTAAGTGCCTTGTCTATGGCTTGTTGGTTATTGAATCGTTCCGCGAACTTCACGATTTCAGGACGCACGAAGATATCTCCTCTGGTGATTTGCTTTTTAAGCTGAATACCATCCAAGGAAGTGCATCGGCTTAATGCTACGTATGCCTGACCTCCTGCGAATACTCCTCCGGTAAAGTCTATAACAACCCGGCTGAATGTCAGTCCTTGACTTTTATGTACGGTAATAGCCCATGCCAGTCGGATAGGATATTGTGTAAAGACACCTAATTCCTTTTCTTCAACTCTCTTCTCTTTCTCATTATATATATAGCGGATATTCCGCCAAGAGTCTTTATTTACATCACATTCTTTACCATCGTCCGTGATGACGTAGATAGTACCGTCATTGTCTATGCCGGAGATTACGCCGATAGTTCCGTTTACCCAACGGCGTTCATAATCGTTTTTGATGAAGATAATCTGTGCGCCCACCTTTAGCTCCAAGTCCATCTGTGTCGGTAAACTGCTTTCCGGAAATTCACCGGTGATTTCTCCAGAGAAAATAACCGATTCTCCCGGTAATTCCGCCAGTTTCTTTTCGTTGATGTAATCTACATTATCGCGACGTGTGGCGAGGGTGATATACATATTCTGTTCTGATTCCTCAATCTTGGTGTTGTAGCGGGTGTTTAATAACTGTAACTCCGATGCTCCGGCTGTGTTGGTACGTATATGGTCCAATACATTGACGAATACTTTATCCGTTTGTCGATAGACTTTAGTCAGCTCAATGGACACAAGTTCCATCTCATTGAATACTTTTGCCGAGAAGAAATAGGGAGTGGGATAGAAGCGGTTCAATATTTCCCGCTCGTCGGATTTTATCACCGGTTCCAACTGATAGACATCTCCTACTAACAGGATTTGTTTTCCACCGAAAGGTTCCCGCATATTCTGTGAATATACTCGCAACACTTTATCTATAAAATCAATAATGTCCGCCCGTACCATTGATATTTCATCGATGATAATTAGTTCCACGTTCTTAATCAGTTTCTTATGGGCAGAAGAGTATTTCAGGAAATTCTGTAGTTTGCCTCCTTGCAGACTAAAGTTGGGATCATCCGGTAGTAACGGATAAAACGGTAGTTTAAAGAAACTGTGCAGTGTACTTCCACCTGCATTAATAGCGGCGATACCTGTCGGTGCGAGCACGATATGTTTCTTTTTAGTGATTTCGCAGACGTATTTTAAAAAAGTAGATTTACCCGTCCCGGCTTTTCCGGTCAGGAATACGGATTGGCGCGTGTACTGAATCAGATTCAGCGCATCCTGAAACTCTTTATTGTCGGTATCTAATGTAAACTTCACGGTTCCGTTATTTTATAACCTTACAAAAATACGATAAATCTGCGGATGTACGCAAATAACGGACGTATTTATAAAAAGATTTAGAGGGCTTCGGCAGATTTGTTGTTACTTACGCTTGAATCGTTTCATCGGGCACATCCTATCGTTTGAGCCGGGCTGAACGACAAGCTTCCCTTGGGTAAACGACAGGTTTGCCTGGGTGAAACGATTCAAGTGACCGTATGAATGGATAAGCAGACAATAAGAAAGCCGGCAATGATTACCGGCTTCCTTATTCGTTTGTTAAGGGATAATTATTTTGTCGCTGCTATTTTGCGAACTTGTGTTCCTTTATCGGTTTTAATTACCAGCAGATAAATTCCTTTGTCCGGAGTTTTTATACTTTCCGCTTGTGCTTCTTCTGCGTTTAGAGTACGTATAGGAGTACCGTTGAGTGTATAGAGCGTTGCTCCTAATACTGTTGCGTTGGTAGCGGAAGTTACACTGATGCCGGACGGATCATGCCATGCTGTGAATACCTCTTTAAAAGCGAGCGTCTCGCCTACGTATATTTCAACTTGAAGCGGGTTGCCGGATGCGTCATATTGCCAGTCAAAACGTGCAAGTTGGCTCTCTTCTTCATCTGCATATTGATCATCTGCAAATAGATCTGAACTAACTATCTGGATTTTGGTAATATCTTTGTGATCATTATATTCACACGTGTAAACGTCCATTTCATCGTTCATGTAATCTGCGCTCGTAAGTATGAAACTGCCATTATAGTCAGTAGGCTCATATCTATATGACATGGCTACAGGCATATTAATAGCGGTCAATGCAATGTTCATTCTAAAAGCCTGCGGTTTGCCTCCTAACTCTTCACCTATACAGTCGATTGTAACCGGACTCTCTATTGTTGTGCCTTCTGAAACGGATTTCATCTTTCCTGTGGCGTTGATTCCGAAGAAAGGCGGAGTATGGTCTATTCCCCATTTCAATATAGTTTCTTCGTCAATGCCGAACAAATAGATAAAGCTGTTTATCTTGTAAGGGTTAAACGGGGTACTTGAGAATACAAATTCAATATTATTGAGCTCCATATATCCTTCTTCAGAACCGTTGTCACTAATGCTGTGAAACATGGCTCCGGTTAAACGATTACCGTCCCATGTTTGTGTGCCTTCCTCCAAATCCGTAGCATCTTCACTCTTGTAGCTTGTTACTAATCCTCGTTCATTGAGTTTGATTTCATCATAATCTTCGTCTTGAATGGAGATACGGATGTTTTGGTCATTAAGCGTTGTAAAACGTTCATAATTGACCGGTTCCGGCTTTTCCCATGGATGTCTCGGTGATACACGTGATGAGGTGTAATTATTTAGAAGTATTTTACCTGTGGAATCATATTCCCATACATCCTTTATAATAGAAACTATATGTTCTGTCAGATTGCCGAAACGGTCATACGTCAGTGTATCGGGTATTCCGCTCGAATCGTATGCTGCATACAGTAATGAATGCATCGGTTGTACGTGTTGCACTCCATCAGCCCGGGAAGACATTGTTACGGGATGGGGGATACTTGTTTCTCTTTGCGGCGTTTTAGAACGGAAGATTTTCGTCAAGCTCGGTTGTGAACTCAAAGGGATGCTGCATATAAGCATAACCAGCATAGCAGATAAAGTTTTTTTCATGTCTGTTTATTTGTTAGTTTGTAGATATACAAATGTAACGAATATGTTTTTCATAACCTAATAATATTGTTGGAATATTTATTATCGGTTTTATTTCAACGTTTTATAAGAGAGTATATGCCATGTCGTACAAATTGCGATGACAGCAAGAAGAAGTTTCAACCAGACGAAAGGCACTACATAAAAGATACAGTAAAGTATAGTAATCCAGATAAGAGATACAGACAGAATCTTTGCCCTTAGCGGTATAGCTTTATGCTCTCTGAAATTCCGTATATACGGGCCTAACTGCTTCTGGTTTAATAACCAATCGTAAAGACGTGGAGATCCTTTGCAATATAACGCTGCAGTGAGTAGCAGGAACGGTGTCGTGGGCAATAACGGTAGAAATATTCCGATAATCCCTAAAGCCAATGATATGCTGCCTAAGATAATATATAGGTATCTCATTGTCTTTAGGCAACGGGAATAGTAATAACAAATTTAGTACCTTGTGTATATTCCGGATCTATATAAATATGCCCGTCCATACGTTGAGTTATAATCTTACAGATATATAATCCCAGTCCTGTTCCTTGCGTGAATTCATCCAGTTTGGAGAAACGTTGGAATATATATTCGTATTTTTCTTTTGGAATACCGCATCCTGTGTCGGTCACACTGAATACTGCTTCGTGTTTCTCTGTGTTGACGTGAGATTCCAGTGTAATTGAACCTTTCTCGGTAAATTTGTTCGCATTATCTAATAAAGAACGTATCATTAAAGCAAAATATCGTGCGTTTGTTTTTATAATGAGATTCTCTTCAGGCATTATCAGTTTATATTCAATATTAGGCTTCTTCTCGTTTGCTTCAAGACGTTCCATTTCTGTATTACAGATGGTAGTAACATTGGTATCTTCCATCGGAAATATGTTTGAAGAACTGTCGAGATTAGCAACCTCTAAGATATCGTTCATTAAAGAAGTCAATATTTTTGTGTTTCCTTGGATAATATTCGGAAAGTCTCTTTTTTCTTCTTTGCTTAGGGATTCATCAGACATAAGTTCCGAGAACCCGCAAATAGCATTTAGCGGTGTACGTATTTCATGGCACATGGAGTTGATAAAAGCCGTTTTCATGTTCTCGCTTTCTTGTGCACGGGCGCTTTCGCGGATTAACTCTTTCTGTAAATGAGTCACCTTCTTTAAGTTCAAGTATAAGTATATGCTTATGGAAATGGTTATAAGAATCAAACAGAGGGCGAAGTAAAGTGCTGTTTTACGCTTCTCGGCCAGCAGAGTCGTATTAGCCAGCTCAAGTTTGTCCACATCATGTTTCACTCTCATCTCACTTACCTTACCTACATATTCTTTTTCAATTAAAGAATCTTGTGCTTTGATTGCCTTTTCGTATGCTTCACATGCCTCTTTATATTTACCCCATTGGGCTAAGATTGCGGCTCTACTTTTATAATGTCCGGTTTTAGTCGTTGTAAGTGCCTCACCTGTTTCCATGAGTTGAATTAAAGAATCTTTGTAAGCTAAAGCATTTTCATAATCTTTTCTGTTTAGATAATGCCTGCAACTGATATCATAAAAGAATGTTTTGTTACGTAGTAAGGAATCTCCTTTCTTTTGATATATAAAGTCGCAATAACGCAGATAATATTCATGAGCTTTTTTTTTGCCGATGATGTTGTCACTTGTTATGAGTTGCTGATAGCAGATGGCATAAGGTATATCTTTGTTGATAAATGGTCTGCGCTTCTTTATCTCTTCTTGTTCGTAATATCTATCTAAATTATTCAGATATGTATTGGCTACATTTATCATCTTTTGGTTGCTTTTTATATATGCATAAGAAGGTAATAGGCATATACATAAATTAGCCGAGAAATTCTTTCGCGCCATTAGTGGGAAACTCTGAGCCAGTGCCCACGCTTCTTCCCAATAGGGTAACCCTTTGCTCCAGTCAGATTTTTCAGAAAGAGACATTAACTGGTAAGTGATAATGCCCGAAAGGAACAATCTTTCTGCTGTTTGGAATGGAGTCTCTTTTTTCTTCCGTGCTTCCAACTCTTTATTATATTTGTCGCATAGCTTAGCAATCTCTTCGCGTTTGGCGGTCTGCAATATTCTCGCTTTAGAAGTCATTCGATAATAGTCGGTTAGTCCGTCGTAAGCACTGCCTTTAAGTAGATTCTCCGCATAATCCAAATAGTAATCAAGGGAGTCTGTTCGGTCTGCTTCCAAAAGATGAGAAGTTATTGTGCCCAGTGGAGTGGCAATGGCAAATTGATCTTTTATATTTTTAGCTTCGTTGTATAATTGATATGCGTAAGGTAATTCATGTTCTGTAGATTCGCTTAAATCATAGAGATTAATCAGTATATCGACTCTTTTTTGTGGTTCAACAGTTCGGTCCAGTCGGAACTTCAGGCTATCTATTATCTGATTATCTGCAGCTTGAACTATTAGGCTGTAAAATGAACAGATGATATAAAGTAGTATTATCTTTTTCATCATGTGAATTTTATCATTGCACAAATATAATACTTTCAGGCGAAAAGCTTTATTATTTTTCCGGTATTTATTATTTTTGCACGGTGTCGAGGTGACATTAGGCACAGTGTATCTAATTTATATTATAACACAAAATGTATACAATTATTAAACGAATGGAGATTTCGGCTTCACACAGCCTGAACCTCTCTTATCAAAGTAAATGTGAGAATCTGCATGGTCACAATTGGATTATCACGATCTACTGTCGTTCAAAAGAGTTGAATGAAGATGGTATGGTGGTGGATTTTACCCATATCAAAGAGAAAGTAATGTCTCGTCTTGATCATCAAAATTTGAATGAAGTGCTTCCCTTCAATACTACGGCTGAAAATATAGCTCATTGGGTATGTGAGCAGGTCCCGTATTGTTATCGTGTCGAGGTTCAAGAGTCCGAAGGAAATATTGCTGTCTATGAGGAAGATTAATGAAATATTTTATAGTCTTCAAGGGGAAGGATATTATACCGGTACTCCGGCTGTCTTTATCCGTTTCTCCGGTTGCAATTTGAAATGTTCTTTCTGTGATACGCAGCATGAAAACGGTGTGATGATGACGGATGAAGCCATTCTTGCAGAGGTTTGTAAGTATCCTGCGAAGATGGTTGTTTTGACGGGTGGTGAACCCGGTTTATGGATTGATGAGGCTTTTGTAGAACTATTGCATTCAGTTGATAAATACGTAAGTATTGAAACGAATGGAACAAGACCTCTTCCTGTTAATCTGGATTGGGTAACTTGTTCGCCTAAAAAAGGAGGAGAACTAAAGGTTACGCATATTGATGAACTGAAAGTTGTTTATGAAGGACAGGATATAAGTATGTATGAGGGTATTTCTGCTTTACATTATTTTCTACAACCTTGTTCGGGAAAAAATACGGCAGAAGTTGTATCGTATATTTTGGAGCATCCCCGATGGCGGTTGAGTTTGCAGACTCATAAACTGATTGATATACCATAAAACTTTGTTATCCGGGATAATCCGGCGTTATTTAAAAACATCAAGACGTTTGAGAACAAACAATCGTATGAATTGTTAATAGATACAGTTAGCTTGAAATTATCTATTAGCATTTGATATTATGGAACTTGTATTCGCTATTTTGCCTGTTCTTCTTCTTATCTTTCTGATGGCTGTTTTAAAAATGTCCGGTGATAAGAGTAGTGTGATATCTTTAGGGATAACAATCTTGGTGGCCTTGTTTGCATTTGGCTTTCCGGTAAAAGATTTGTTTTATTCTTTTCTGTACGGTGCTTTAAAAGCTGTATCACCTATCTTATTTATCATTGTGATGGCGATATTCAGTTACAACGTTTTATTGAAGACCGGAAGAATGGAAATTATCAAAGAGCAATTTTCTTCTATATCCACGGATAAGAGTATTCAGGTCTTGTTATTGACATGGGGATTTGGAGGACTACTTGAAGCAATGGCGGGGTTTGGTACGGCGGTTGCCATTCCGGCGGCAATCCTGATTAGTCTTGGATTCAAACCTGTATTTTCTGCGGTGGTGAGTTTGATAGCGAATAGTGTTGCTACGGCTTTTGGAGCTATCGGTACACCTGTGTTGGTACTTGCAAAAGAAACCAATTTGGATGTGATGAACTTGAGTGCAAATATTGTATTACAGTTATCCGTTCTGATGTTTCTTATTCCTTTGGTTTTACTTTTCCTGACAGACCCCAAAGTGAAGTCTTTGCCGAAGAATCTTTTTCTTGCATTTTTGGTCGGGGCGGTTTCATTGGTTACACAATACCTGGCAGCACGTTATATGGGAGCTGAGTCTCCGGCAATTATAGGAAGTATTGCCTCTATTATTGTCATTGTAGTTTTCGGTAAACTGACTTCTTCGAGAAAGAATAAAGCACCGGTGAAGAAGCTATCTTTAGACTTTCGTAAGATAGCTAATGCATGGAGTATTTATCTACTGATATTGGTGTTGATTATATTGACCAGTCCGATATTTCCGGTACTTCGCCATACCCTCAGTAATAATTGGGTTACGGAAATTGTATTTCCTATAAACGGATTACGTACGGTTTATGCAATTTCTTGGCTTACACATGCGGGAGTTTTATTGTTTGTTGGTACTTTTGTAGGTGGATTGATACAAGGTGCATCAGTAAAAGACTTGTTTGTCGTATTGTGGAATACTATAAAACAATTGAAGAAAACATTTGTCACTGTCATTTGTTTGGTCGGTCTCTCTACCATCATGGATTATTCCGGTATGATTGCAGTAATCGCCACAGCCATTGCCACAGCTACAGGTGCTTTATATCCACTTTTTGCTCCGGTTATCGGTTGTCTCGGTACTTTTATAACGGGAAGCGATACATCTTCGAATATCCTTTTCGGGAAGTTGCAATCGAGCGTTGCCGAACAAATTCATGTGAACCCCGATTGGCTTTCAGCCGCCAACACCGTAGGGGCTACAGGCGGAAAGATTATTTCTCCGCAAAGTATAGCGATCGCCACTTCTGCAAGTAATCAGCAAGGCAAGGAAGGTGAGATTTTGAAAGCGGCTATACCGTATGCATTGGCATATGTAGTGATTACGGGAATTATCGTGTATATTTTTAGTTGAAAATAACATTGAATATTATGAAGGTAGGTTTATTTATCCCTTGTTACATCAATGCGATTTATCCGAAAGTGGGAGTCGCTTCATACAAACTATTAAAGAGTTTGGGAGTTGATGTGGATTATCCTTTAGACCAGACTTGCTGCGGGCAGCCGATGGCGAATGCCGGATTTGAGAATGAATCGATACGGTTGGCACAGCAGTTTGATGAAAAGTTTAAAGACTATGATTATATCGTAGGTCCTTCGGCCAGTTGTGTGGCTTTTGTACGCGACAATTACGGACGTTTGATGAAGAAAGAAAATCATGTTTGCACCAGTGACGGAAAGATTTATGATTTGTGTGAGTTTATCCATGATGTGGTAAAACCCAATCATCTGGCGGCAAAGTTTCCACATAAAGTCAGTTTGCAAAATAGCTGCCACGGAGTACGTTTGTTGAACTTGTCCTCTGCAAGCGAGTTGAATATACCTTATTATAATAAGCTGCGCGATTTACTTTCTTTGGTAGAGGGGATTGAGATATTGGAACCTGAACGTCCGGATGAGTGTTGTGGATTCGGAGGAATGTTTGCCATTGAGGAAGATGCCGTTTCGGTTTGTATGGGTGAAGATAAAGTACGCCGCCACATGAATACCGGAGCAGAGTATATTGTAGGTGCGGACAGTTCTTGCCTGATGCACTTGGAAGGAGTTATCAAACGGGAAAAATCTCCTATTAAGACTATTCACATTGTAGAAATTTTAGCTTCACAGTTATGAGTACCAAACATGCAAAAGCAGCTTCTGCGTTTCTTGAAGACAAGAAACAAGCTGCATGGTTCGATGAGACTTTGTGGTTAGTAAGAGCCAAACGAGACAAAATGAGTAAAGAAGTTCCGGAGTGGGAGTGGTTACGGAACACGGCACGTGACATCAAATTATACTCCAACAGCCATTTGGAAGAGCTACTTCAAGAGTTTGAGCGGAATGCGACGGCAAACGGTGCTATTGTACATTGGGCGAAAGATGCGGAGGAATATAATGAAATTGTATATAATATCCTTCGAGAACATAAGGTGACTAAGTTCATAAAAAGTAAATCCATGCTTGCCGAAGAATGTGAATTAAATCCTTATCTGATAGAAAGGGGCATTGAAACGGTTGAATCAGATTTGGGTGAGCGTATTCTTCAGTTAATGAATCTGCCACCCAGTCATATTGTGCTTCCTGCCGTTCATATTAAGCGTGAGGAAGTAGGTAAACTTTTTGAGGAAAAGATGGGAACGGAGAAAGGTAATTCCGATCCGACTTATCTGACGCATGCTGCCCGTAAGAACTTGCGTGACCGGTTTATCCATGCTGAGGCTGCCATGACCGGAGTGAATTTTGCCGTAGCTTCTACGGGAGAAGTGGTTGTTTGCACGAATGAGGGCAATGCCGATATGGGAACTTCGATACCTAAATTACATATAGCCGGAATGGGATTGGAAAAGATTGTGCCTACGCAGGAAGCTTTGGGGATATTTACCCGTCTGTTGGCACGTTCGGCTACGGGACAACCGATAACCACTTATACATCGCATTATCGTAAACCGCGTGAAGGTGGAGAATTCCATATCGTAATTGTGGATAACGGCAGAAGTAAGATTTTGGGAAACAAAGACCATATAAAAACTCTGAATTGCATTCGTTGCGGTGCATGCATGAATACTTGTCCCGTTTACCGTCGTAGCGGAGGGTATTCTTATACTTATTTTATTCCGGGTCCTATCGGTATTAATCTGGGTATGCTGAAATCTGAAACGAAATACTCGGACAACGTTTCTGCCTGTTCGCTCTGTTATTCCTGTTCCTTTGTTTGTCCGGTAAAAGTGGATTTAGCGGAACAGATTTATAAATGGCGACAGGATTTGGACGGTATCGGTAAAGCGGATGCAACGAAGAAAGTCATGTCTGGCGGCATGGAGTATCTGATGGAACATCCTAAACTTTTCAATGCGGCTTTGTGGGCGGCTCCGCTTGTCAATCATTTACCGCGCTTTATGAAATATAACAGTTTGGATGCATGGGGCAAGGGACGTGAACTTCCTGAATTCTCCGGTGAGTCATTCAATGAAATGTGGAAAAAAGACAAAGTGAACGATAAAAAGAAATAGAGTATGAGTAGTAGAGAAGATATATTGAAGAGTATCCGTGAACATACACAAACCCGGTATGAAATGCCCGATTTGGATTCACATGAATTAATGACTTATCCGGATAAGTCGGAGCAATTCGGTATTATGCTGAAGCAAGTGGGGGGTGAGGCCGTTGTGTTGGAAGAGGGGGCGGATATAAATAAGATGATTCGGGATTTGTATCCTGATGCTCAAAGGATAGCTTCGGATTTGCCAGAAATAAAGATTGCTACTTTTAATCCTGATGATGTAGCTGCGGCGGCTGATTTGAATGGGACGGATGTAGCCGTCATACGTGGATATTTGGGCGTTGCAGAGAATGGCGCAGTCTGGATAGAACAGAATGTAAAATACCGGTCGCTCTATTTTATCTCGGAGAATCTGGTTATCTTGCTGGATAAAGATAAATTAGTGAATAATATGGCGGAGGCATACCGCATTGTAAGTACCGGAAAATATGGTTTCGGCACATTCATCTCCGGTCCGTCCAAAACAGCAGATATTGAACAGGCATTGGTGTTTGGTGCACATGGTGCACGGGGTGTGACAGTGATATTGGAATAACAGGTATTGTTATTTGGACACTGTTTTATTGTTGTTTAATCCATTCCATGACATTGGCAGGCGGACGTTGAGCCATTAATTCTTTTTTCATGAAATCCATGCAAGGAGCTACATGCTTGAAGAATTGACGGTATCCCTTACAGAGATAGTTCAGTCCCGCCTCTCCGTCTGCTGTATGCATGAAACGGTTTTTAGGACATTCTCCGTTGCAGGCAAAAAGAAATTCACATTCACGGCATTGACGGGGAAGTGAATCCTGTTTATGCTGACCGAAACGTTGCTGTTCGGGACTGTACATCATCTCGACCAGTGTTTTTTGATAGATATTTCCCAAACGGTATTCCGGGAATACAAAGTGATCGCAGGAGTATACATCTCCGTTAAACTCCATAACCCCTGCATGTCCGCAGGTCTTTGCCAGTGTACATACGCCCGGTTGCTCACCAATCCAGTTTGCCAATGTAGAATCGAATAGCTGAATGAAGAATTTGCCGACATCTTCCCGTACCCATTCGTCAAAGATAGTACAAAGAAAGTTACCCCATTGTTTCGGTGTTATGCTGAATTCTGCCAATTCTGTCCCGTCTGTGTTTTGGATTGCAGAGCTGAGTGTAAGTCCGTCCGTGCGCTTACTCAAACGTTCCACGATAGGGGTAAACTGAATGTAACGGCAATCCAGCTCTTTGAAGAAATGGTAGAAGTCCAATGGATAATCGGCATTGAAGTCATTGACTACCGCCATTGCATTCCATTCCACTCCATGTTTCTTTAAAAGGTTGATCCCTTTCATCACTTTCTGGAAAGAGGGTTGACCTTGCCGGTTACGGCGATATTCATCATGAAACTCTTGCGGTCCGTCTATGGATACACCGACCAGGAAGTTATTCTCCTTTAGGAACTTACACCATTCATCGGTTAGCAATGTCCCGTTTGTTTGGATGCAGTTGTCTATGGTGCGTCCGTTTGCATACTTTTTCTGCAATTCTATCGCTTTCTTGTAAAAGCTGATAGGCCGCATAAATGTTTCGCCTCCGTGCCAGGTGAAGAGCACTTGCGGCATTGTTTGGGAATTTATGTATTCTTCGATGAACTTTTCTAATAATTTCTCGCTCATCACATGTTTGGGCGTCTCTTTGTATAGTCGTGCTTTCTCCAGATAGTAACAGTACTCACAGGCGAGGTTGCACACAGCTCCCACAGGCTTTAACATCACGTACAGCGGACGTGCGAAAGGTGCGAATGTATTACTCATATGCGGATTTGGTTATATTGTTTCGACAAACATACTATAAAATTAGGAGTTTCCGTATCGTTTCTTAAAAAAAATATCCTAAAATGAAGTTGCTTGATGGTTCATATCCTTGAATTATTAAGATACGGTCCGTTGTTTACAAACGATAGGAGTTTGCCATCAATCGACCGTATGTTTGTCAACAAATGACCTGATGATTTTTTCAATCAACCTGATGATTTTAAAAAACATCGAGGTGTTTGTAAAAAGCATCGGGATCATTTATATAAATTGCCCAAGGGAGCGTTGCTCATCACTCAAGGGAGCGACGGCTAACGCTCAAGGGAGCGATAGCTTACATCTACCGGAGCGTAAGCCAACGCTCCCTTGGGCGATTTTCGTTCACTCATTTTATCTATTTAGCAGTTATTCAACTTTTACTTAGACTTGCCTTCACTTTATCACCATTTGCTTCTTTGTTGCTGATTGATAATTAATTATAGTGAAGGCAGCTTTTTGAAAGTTGAGAGTTGAGAATTGAGAGTTAAGAGCTCACCTTCTCTCTCTTAATTCTCAATTCTTAACTATTAATTTTAAATTAAAAAAATGCCTTCACTTTTATTGGTTATGTAACAGATACTTACGTTCGATAGTGAAGGGTGAAGCTAGCGCGAAGAAAAGTTTTAAATACGTACAGAAATGTAAACTGTTATCTTTTCCGATAAAGACCGTTTGTCTGTTGCGTAAATTACCACAAGATTTTTCTCTCTTTTTTTTAGTCGGTTATAATATTCTTAATATATTTGTTGCCAAAACACGACAGATACATTATTAATACACAAAAAACTTTTTTGATGAAAACACTTTGGCTTATTGTTTTCTTGCTTCATTTTAATCTGCTATTCGCTTATCAACCGGATAGTACAGCATTATATCCTCTTTCCAAATGGGAAAGAGCAAAATTAAGGATTGATAAAGCTACTTCCAGCCGTGCCTATCAGATGACTTATATCGGCGTTCCTCTTATTGCAGCCGGATTGGTGTTACAAAAAGAAAATAAGAATTTCAGGGGACTTCGTAACCGGTATGTTCCTCGTTTTGAACATCATTATGATGATTACTTGCAATATCTTCCTTTGGCTGCCACGTTTGGGATGAAACTGGCGGGAGTGGAAAACCGTAATTCTTGGGGAAGAATGGTGGTTTCGGATGCTTTTTCTGCCATATTGATGGCGAGTGCGGTGAATATTATTAAGAATACGGCGGAAGTGATGCGTCCGGATGGTTCTTCCCGTAATTCTTTTCCTTCAGGGCACTCTGCAACAGCTTTCATGTCGGCTACTATCTTTCATAAAGAGTATGGGACGACACGTAGCCCTTGGTATAGTATCGGCGGGTACTCAGTTGCCACAGCTACTGCCATCGGGCGTCAATTGAATAATCGTCATTGGTTGAGTGATGTAATGGTGGGAGCAGGTATCGGCATATTATCCACTGAATTGGGATATTTCTTTGCCGACCTTATTTTTAAAGATAAAGGAATATTACGGAAGCAGTTGAGATTTGAAGAGGTAAGTAAGGATACTCCTCCTTCTTTCTTGGGTTATTATCTAGGGTTAGCCATGATTTCAGGCAAGCATACTTGTGTTGATGGTGTAAATTTTTATACGGCAACGGGAGCCAGTGCCGGTTTCGAAGGAGCTTGGTTTGCAAATCCCTATATCGGTGTCGGCGGTCGTTTAAGGATTGCTAACGTTCCGACCTCCATTACAGGAGATTATGCTCATGCGGCAGAAGAAATAAGTCCGGGTTCTACAGATGTCCTTTCATTAGACGCCGGAGCCTATTTTTCTTATCCTTTTTCCAATCGGTGGAGAGTAGGTAGCAAATTGCTTCTTGGCACGCAATATTCAAGAGGAAGTAAAATTACAGCTATTTACAAAAATGAAGAAGGAATCAATGAGGAGCGGAATATAATGGAGTTTGGGGAGTTTCACTCTATAAGTGTTGGTACAGGCATTTCTACAACTTATATTCTTAAGCGGAATTTCTCGGTAAGGTTCTTTTTTGATTATGATTTTATTCCTACACATCTTGCATTCGATTTATATACTTCGGGGACGAAAGAGAAACATAAAATCTCTAAACCGACTCATCTGCTGGTATTGGGCAGCTCGGTTAATATCAACTTCTAATTTTTAATTAATGATAAAATGTTTCTGATGCTAGATTATTGATTGTACCTTTGCAGGTATCAACAGATATTATATTAAGTATGAATAGATTATTCTTTGCTTTTTCATTGCTTGCTGTTCTTACCTCCTGCACATCTAAGTACAAGATTAATGGCGAATCATCCATATCCAGTTTAGATGGGAGAATGTTGTTCTTGAAAACATTGAAAGGAAGTGAATTGGTAAAGGTGGACTCTGCTGAAGTAATACACGGGTTGTTTAAAATGCAAGGGAAACTTGATTCGACAGAGATGGTCATGTTGTTTATGGATGATAATATCATTATGCCTCTTGTCCTTGAGCGTGGTCAGATCAATGTAAAGATTGATAATACGGAGTTGCGAGTAGACGGTACTTCTCTCAATGAAGCGCTTTATGGCTTTTTTGATAAGAAAAATGAATTAGACCGTCGTGCCGGAGAGTTGGAACGAAAGGAAGCCAAAATGATATTAAACGGTGAAGACCCTCTTCTGATTGAACATGAAATGGAACGGGAAAGTAAGCAAATATCTGTGGAAATGAGCTCTTTGATAGAGAATTTTATCACAGCGAACTATAACAATGTGTTAGGACCGGGAGTGTTTTTGTTGCTATGCCAGTCTTATCCGGTTATGACCCCGCAGATTGAGGACATTCTTTCTAAAGTTCCGGCAGATTTTCGTAATAATCCTTATGTGAAAGATTACATATCTACTGCCCGTAAGAATCTTCACATGATGAAAGAACATGGTACTACTACCGCAAATAATTAAATAAAAAGGCCAAAACCTTTAACGGTCTTGGTCTTCGTTCTTTATCATTCCTTTATATTTTTCCGGTAATGCGCTTTGAATAACTTCATAAGATTCTTCCATCATTTTTTTGATGTTTTCGGCACCTTGTCCCTTAGGTGGAATCGGTTGATGGATTGTCAAAGTCATACGGTGGCACTTAATCCATCCTCCTGTACGTGGCCAAACATCGAATGAACCGTCTATCGTAAGGGGAACAACCGGCAATTGTAATTCATCTGCCAATTGAAAAGCTCCTTTTTTGAAATAGCCCATATGTCCGGTAAAAGTACGTGCTCCCTCAGGAAATACTACCAATGAAGTTCCTCCGGTCAGCGTCTCACGTGCCTGTTGTATGGTTTCCAATACTTTTCGCGGACCGGATCGGTCTACGAAAATATGTCCTGCAGACTCACAGGCTTTTCCAACAAATGGCATTTTGCGGAGGCTTTTCTTCATCATCCATTTAAAGTTACGTCCTAGAAAACCGTATATGAGGAATATATCGAATGAACCCTGATGGTTAGCGACAAATACATAAGATGTCTTTTTGCTGATATTTTTATGTCCTTTTACCTTGACAGGGATTAAAAGGATATAGCAAAATAGTTGAGACCATATTTTACCGGGATAATAACCCCAGAAGTGTGCATTAAACAGGCTTCCGATCATTGTTACTACGGCTGTCAGTATAGTCAGAACCAATAGAATGGGTAGAGCTATACAAATCTGGTAAATATGGTATAAAATCTTCATGGCTTTCGGCTTAATTAACGTACAAAAATAAATGATTTATTTTATTAAACCATTATTTCTGCACGCTATTTTTAATGCTTCTTATAAAAGCAGTACCTTAGTCATTATAATCACCACTTCTTATTCCGAATTTCCCTGCCGTTCCACTATTATATAATGGATGTACGCTTTGTAAATTCTATGATTTCAGGGATATATCCGAAAGCCAATCCTGTAACCGTATCGGCACATCCGTAATAAATGGCGATTCGTCCGCTTTCTGGGTCGTGCAAAGCTGCGCATGGGAAGCAAACGTTAGGAACATCACCCATACACTCGTAATTTTTTTGCGGTGATATTAAGTAAGGTCCGGAACGGAATTTTACTTTCCACGGTTCATCCAAATCAAGCAATGCTGCTCCGAAACTATATACAAAGCCGTTGCATGAAGCCAGCACACCATGATAAATCAGTAACCAGCCTTCTGATGTTTCGATAGGAGTGGGGCCGGCGCCGATCTTAGTACATTGCCAAGCACTTTGCTCGAATGGAGCCGGGCTCATAACGTGACGATGATGTCCCCAGAATTCCATATCGGGTGATTCACTGTAAAATATATCTCCGAAAGGAGTGTGCCCGTTGTCACTGGGGCGACTTAGCATTGCGAAATGTCCGTTAATCTTTTTAGGAAATAATACGCCATTACGATTGAATGGAATGAAAGCATTTTCCAGTTGATGGAAATTCTTAAAATCCGTTGTCCATGCCACACCGATAGTAGGTCCGTGATAACCGTTGCACCAAGTGATATAATAACGGTCATCAATAAAGCAGACTCTTGGATCATAACCGTAAACCCAAGTCCCGATTTCTTTATCGTCACACTCAAAGCTTAAAGGTTCCGGCTCTATATCCCAATGAATGGCATCCTTGCTGAATCCTACATGCAGACGCATCCTCCGGTTGGTGTCGTCACAACGAAATACCCCGGCATAGGCATCTTTGAAAGGTACTATGGCACTATTGAAAATACTGTTCGATGTCGGTAATAAATCGCGGGGAATAATAGGATTGGCAGAATATCTCCATACTACTTCTTTAGAACCTTCCGGTCTGTCTTCCCAAGGCATATCGGGTAATGCTCCGCCTATAATTTTTAAATCTTTCATTATTTATTCTTTTATGTTGATATTGTATTACTGTTTATTTTTAGCATCCGGATAAGTGAATGGAACAAAATAGGTAACTAAGAAGGAAGGGATTGTTGCTATCAATACCCAAATAAAGAAATTATGATAGCCCAACCAGTCGCTCAGATAACCGCTCATCATACCCGGAATCATTACACCCAGATTCATGATTCCTGTGGCGAATGCATAATGTGCCATTGAATGTTTGCCGGGAGCTACCTGTTGCATTATGAATAACATCAGACCGACAAATCCGAACCCGTAGCCGAAATACTCAAACACAATGGCTACACCGATCAGACTTAATTCCGTGGGTTGATACATTGCCAGTAAGAAATAGACAACAAATGGTATATTGAATGCACAGCAAAGTGAAAACAATACTTTTTTTAGTCCGAAGTGTGAGATATAATATCCTCCTAAAATAGAGCCTGCTATAAAGGCACCCGCTCCGAATGTGCCGTATATTAAGCCGATTTCTTGTACTTCCAGTCCCAACCCTCCATCGGTTACCGGTGCTTTTAAAAACAGAGGTACTATTTTCATGGCGTAGCCTTCCGCGAAGCGGTAAAGGATGATGAAACTGATATACCATATAATATGTTTCTTCCGGAAGAAGGTACATATTACTTCCCAAAGCATGTGCAATGCATCTTTTGTTGTACGGACATTATCTGCTGCCGCACCGCCGGAAGGGAGAATACGAATATGGTATAATCCGATGCATACCATAATCAAAGAGCATATTCCCATAATAGACATCCATGCCTCTACTACGCCGATGGAGTTTTTAAGTTCTCCTGCTAAATAGACCAAAGCTCCGTTGGTCAGTATTTTTGCCAAGTTATAGAATGCTCCTTGCCAGCCGATATATTTGGCTTGTTCGGAAGAAGATAGTTCCGTTAAATAAACTCCGTCTCCGGCTATGTCATGTGTTGCACCGCTGAATGCGATTATTCCCATGAAAGCAATAGAATAGGTGAAGAAGTCGGGGAGAGGCAATGATAAAGCGACTAAAGCAAATGAAATACCGGTCACAAGTTGCGTGATGACGACAAAATGTTTCTTTGTTTTAAACATTTCAAGGAACGGGCTCCATAATGGTTTTAATGTCCAAGGTAGCATGATAAGGGAAGTCCAGAATGCTATCCGGGCATTGGATATTCCTAAATCGGAGAACATCAGTACGGATACCATGGACAAAGCTACAAAGGGTAATCCCATCGCAAAATAGACAGTAGGTACCCAGTAGATAGGGTTTCGCTTGATTGGTTTGTTTGGGTCGTTTTTCACTATATTATTATTTTAGAACTCTTTTATTGGGTCTTTATGAATCTTTGTTTGTTTCCTCATCCAGCCGTCGTTTTTGTATTCGACGGCTAGAATAAAGAAACTTCCGAACTGAAAATTAGTAGAAAAAATATTATTCATTGACTGGCATGAATGAGATGGCTTGTCCTCCACCTGCTGCCATTGTAATACTCAAACTTTCATTGGCAGTTACTATTTGTTCTGTAATCTGATAATCGGTTGGATTGGTTTCCCAATTTGCATCTTTTCCATCGGCATAGATGGTGGCTTTATATAGTTTTCCTTTTTCCAGGAAATCAAGTTTGATGTTTATCGTACGGGCTTCTTCGTTGGTGGAAGCACCTAGAAAATAATTTTGTTTAGCTTTACGTACTACAACGACAAATTCTCCGGGTTCTCCTGCCAATGCTCTAGACCAGTCACAATCGGCATCAAAATCCCGAAAGAATTGGAAAGCCGGATGATTCTCATAGTTCTCGATCATATCGGATGCCATTTGCAAAGGCGAATAAAGTATTACCCAATTAGCTATTTGTTTCGCTAAAGTTGTGTTTACGCGACTATTCCCTTTGTCCAGATCATTCCATTTTTTACGTTTGGGAGAGTTACGTGTCTTTTCATATAAGATATCAAATGTTCCCGGTGTATAATCCATAGGACCTGCAAGTAAGCGGGTAAAAGGTAATAACTCGTGATGTTCGGGTGGATTGCCTTCGCTCCATCCATTCCATTCCATGCCTCTGGCTCCTTCACGTGTCATCATGTTGGGATAGGTGCGGCGGATACCGGTATCTTTTATCGGTTCATGGGCATCGATTGTGGTATGGTATTTAGCGGCAGTTTCTACTACTTTTCTGTAGTGCCGTACTCCGTATTGGCTATGATGCCAATATCCTCCGGGATAAGCTCCTGCATATCCGGTTTTTACGGAGTGTATACCTAGGTCGGCATACCATTTATATGCTTTATCCAATTGGCGTTCATAGTTAGGAATATTTCCACCAGTCTCGTGATGCCCTATGATCTGAATGTTTTTTTCTTTGGCATAACGGGCTACTTCCACGATATCAAAATCAGCATAAGGTTTGGTATAATCAAAGGTTTGCATACCTCCCCAACTTTCCCAACCTTCATTCCAACCTTCGAACATGACGGCTTTGATGTTATTGACAGCTGCGAAGTCGATGTATCTTTTGGCATTTTCTGTTGTTGCCCCATGGCGGTCGTCCATAGTCCATGTTTCCACACCCAAATGCATTCCCCACCAGATTCCGACATATTTCATAGGTTTAATCCAATCAGTCGTTTCGAGTGCACAAGGTTCGTTTAAACTTAGAATAAGGCCGGAATTTATTAAGCCTACTGCTTCTTTGGCAATCTGAATCGTACGCCAAGGTGTTGTAACATTACCTCCGGCAAAACGTGCTTTTATTCCGTCGGGCCACGGCGCTAATTCTGATTTGAAATTACATGCCTCCGTTTGTTTTAAGGTCATTTCAGGAAAATCGGTCAGTGCTGCTTCATGAATACTTGCATATATGCCGTTATCTGTTTTGAAAGTCATTGGGGTATTGGCTGTTTCTACTTTGTTGATAGGTAAGGTGCGGTAAAGCAGTTCGTAGGTTTCAAAATTAGCAGGAATAGACCATGATACTCCATTATTTGCGATGTTGAATTCTGTCAGTTCATTAATTATGAATAACGAATCGATGTTTGGTACTTGATATTCATAGCGGAAACCTATGCCGTCATCAAATGCTCTGAAACGTATGGTTAAACGGGTTGCTTTACTATCTTTCAAATGGATAGCCATTTCATTATAATGATTACGGATAGATTTGTTTTCTCCCCATGGTTGAGTCCAAACTTCATCTTCTGTACTAAAATCTGTTCCTGTTATTTGGAAGTCTTTATATAGATTTATTCCATTATTAGCCTCAAACCCGAGTTGGGACGGAGCAATGAAAGAACTGTCATTTATACTTATCCGGTAAGCCATCCGGTTACTGTCGTTTAGACAGAAAGAGATCTTGATTGTTCCGTCAGGAGAGCTTATTTCTGTTTGTGGATGATGAGAGCAGCCGCAAAGTAAAATGAGAAGTAATGAGACAATGCCGATATATCTGTTCATGGTGGTTGTATAAAGTTAAAACTGCAAAGAGATGATTTGTGGATTGTGGTCTGATAAGAAACCGATAGAATCATTACCTTCTACAGGAATTTCAGAATTAAGTACCCTGATTTGAGGTGTGACGAATATAAAGTCGATTTTCTCACGTTCTTCTATCGGTATGCGTCCGAAATCATGGAATGTATAATCGACGCCTTCTCCTTTGTCTGCAATCTTGTGGGCATCTTTCATCACAAATGTATTTGTGGTAATAGTTTCGTATGCTTCCCATTTGTCGGAAACATTAAAATCACCGGTTAAGATAGCGGGTTGATCACCTGCAATTTCTTTTATCTTGCGTATAATGAGTAATGCGCTGTTTTTGCGTGCTTCTGTACCTATGTGGTCAAAGTGAGTGTTTACTGCCATGAAAACTTTGCCTGTGGTTTTATCTTTGAACTTTGCCCAAGTGGCAATCCTTATACAAGCGGCGTCCCAACCTGTCGAGCCTATGCTATCCGGCTGTTCGGACAACCAGAAGGTATTACTGTCGAGTACTTCAAACTTATCATGGCGATAAAATAGTGGGGCATATTCTCCTGCCGTTTTGCCGTCATCTCTGCCAACACCGATAGCTGAATATTCTGTTAAGCAGGATTTTAGATCGTTGAATTGATTATAGAGGACTTCTTGCATGCCGATAATGTCAATGTTGTGGCTGCAAATGAATTGACAAACATTATCTTTACGGTATTGCCAACTGTTAAGACTATCTTGCGGATTGTCATAGCGTATATTAAAAGTAGCCCAACGTAAGTTTATATTTCTTTCATTTGCGCAACTGCCTAACAATATGCTTATACATGCCAAAAGGATATATAAATTAGTTCTCATAAATTAGGTGATAATTTTGTTTGTGTAGTATAGAATGTCCGGAACTAAAGTCCGGACATTTCTACATTCATTTAACTATAAATCAATTACGGAAGTTGTTGGGGGTTACTCTTGCACCATTGTCATTGTTTGTATCGGCAACGTCCCACCAAACGCGATCTCCTTGAAGTGCGGAAGGTTTGTTTGGATTAGAACTTTCATTATCGGGATAACGTACCCGTTTGATGAATTTTCCTTGTGGAACATCCGATGATGTGTTTTGCAAGATATTGGCTAACGCAGGATAATCTGTACGGCGGAACTCTGCCCATCCTTCATTACCGTTAGGGAATACAGCAATCCATTTTTGTGTGATAATCTGTTCTAGCTGTTCTTCTTTAGAACCATTGTCGAATACGTTGATGAACTTTAATCCGTCGATATAATCATTGATTGCCGCCTGACCTTTAGTTTGGTTTATTTGGTAGTACTCCATAGAAGCGCGAATACCATCTAAATAATAATCTTTGGCGGATTTACCGATACCTTGCCAACCACGTAATGCAGCTTCGGCTAATAAGAAACGACTTTCAGCGTAACCTAACCATACGATTTCACGAGCTTTGCACCACCAATGTAATGGATCAAGAATATGTTGATCTTGGGTAAGGAGTACTCTGCTTGGAGAATATGTTTCCGCAGAAGTCTTTCCTTTTGGTAGCTCTCCGATAGGCATTCCTTTAAAATCTTTATCAGATTCTTTAGGACCGTCTTTTGCATTTAAGTCATCTAAAGAAGTAGGACGCCACCAAAGTATTTCACATCGTGGATCAAGAATTGTAGATTGGTTCTTGTAAGCCATTTCCATATCTTGGGACATTAAAACATTGGCACTCCATTCATATAATAAGGTATAAATGTTTTCATTGCCGTCGTTATAAGAATATTTTGGAGTTAATTTCATGTTATCGGCATCGTCCTTTAGTAATCCGGCCGGATGTGTCAGGGCGGCAACTCCCTGCTGTTCTGCATAGCTCGGATTTATGTTTGAAATATGAAGAGCAAGACGCAGGCGCAGTGTATTCGCGAAACGTAACCATTGGTTTACGTCTCCACCATAACATTTGTCGTAATCTCCTAAATTATATTGCTTTCCTGTCGGGGTTTTCCCTAACTGGTCGATAGCCTGGTCAAGTAATGCAAAGATTGTTTCGTATACTTTTTCCTGTGGCATGTAATTAACCTTTTCAGATGGAGGTACCATGCCTTTTACGTAATATTCTAATGGTATATCTCCATAAGTATCTGTTTGCATGGATATTAGGAATGCATAGTATATACGGGTGATATAGAATGCATTGTGATAATATTCTTTATCACAGAAATAGAATGTTTTAAGTAACTGACTGTATTCACCTATTGTACGGTCATCATAGAAATGACGCCAACGACTTGCCGACCACCCGTCATTGTATGAGTAAGTAGGGGAGTTCTGCTGGAAGCCTGCTACATTATTGGCAAAGTAGGCACTATAAATATCATGTGTCAAGTTTGTCGTGATTTGATAGTCATTGTAAGCACCTTCATAAACGAAGTTCCCAAAAACAGAGCCGATTGCACTTTCCATGGCCCGGATACTTTCCATTGCAGCATCCGAGAGGGTATAGTCTATATCTATGCCTTCTGCCGTACCACCTATTACAGATATATCATAGATTGGGGCATAAGGGTCAATGTTCATTTCGTCAAAATCATTACATGATGCAAATCCTAACAGACTGCATAGTGCAAATAATTTAAATCGATTATATTTTTTAGCTTTCATATATTTCTTCTTTTAGTAAATTAAAATCCTAAGTTAACAGAGAAACCGAATGTTCGGGTATAAGGTATTGCCATGAAGTCAATAGCTTGAGAAAACATGGTTGTGTCGTAACCACCCTCAGGGCTTGTTCCCGGAGTATGCTTTAATAAATAGGCAATGTTACGAGCTACAAATGATACGTTTAATGAAGTCAACGGAGTTTTCTTTAATATTGATTTTGGGAATGAATATCCGAAAGCGAGTTCTTTTAATTTGATAAACGAAGCGTCATAGATATAATCTTCGGCAATAGTGCTTGCGTAATATTCTTGCGCTTTTACCTTTGTTGTATTGACTTGACCATCGCTGTATACACCCGGTATTGTCATCATGTAACCGTCGTTCTCGCCACGATTCATAGTCGTTTTCGCTAAACCGTTTTTAGCTGCACTCATTTCCGACATGGAGAATATTTGTCCGCCGAACTTCATATCAAATAATGCCGAAAGACTAAATCCTTTATAAGTAAATGAAGGTGCTACAGACATTAATAGCTTAGGCTGGATATTACCGATTGGTTTTTCTAATCTGACTTTCTCGTCTTCTATTTGTTTGGGCAGACCTGTTTTCTCTTCAATAATTCTATTTCCATTACTGTCATATTGATAGAGTTTTGTAGCGTATATCTCTCCCAGTTTATGTCCGGGGCGTGCACCTACCTTAACAGGGAAATTGCTGTCACCATTAAAATAGATATGGTCTACGCCTTCTGCCAATTCTTTCACTTTAGAAACGTTCTTTGCCAAGTTTATATTCAAGTCAAAAGTGAAATCTTTAGTTTGTACCGGTGTGGAGTACAGCATGAATTCAAAACCACTATTGGTAATTAAACCTGCATTGACCCATTTTCCTCCACTCCAAGGAGCCGGAGCTGGGACTTTCATTATCTGGTTTTTCGTGCGGCTGTAATAATAGGTAAAATCGAATCCTAAACGGTTATTGAGGAACTTCATATCCAAACCACCTTCATAAGATGTGGAAATTTCAGGTTTTAACTGATCGTTCATCTTCACGTTTTGTTTATTAACAATCAACTCACCCTTTTCGAATTTTAGATCGTAAGAATTGTATAATTGATATGGGTCCGTGTCTTTACCGACTTGTGCTGCGGATAGACGTAGCTTTGCAAAGGTCAGCCAAGAAGGCAATGATTTGTCTAATGAACGTACAAAATCGGAAATAACAAAACTTAAATTTGCTGAAGGATAGAAGAATGAACGGTTATCTGCCGGAAGGGTAGAAGACCAGTCGTTGCGTGCGGTTAAATCCAATGCCAGATATTCTTTCCACGATAATTGTAAAGAACCGAATACAGAGTTAGTAGAACGTTCACGACCGGTTTCTCCTGCTGTGTTCAGCATATTTGCTGCATTAAATATCCAAACGTTTTTATCAAGCATATTTCTTACACCTGCATCCAAGCTCTCAAACTTCTGGTACATGAAGTTACCGCCAACAGTGAATCCTAAGCGGAAATTATCGGTCAATTGCTTGTCACCCATTAGGATTACCTCTGCATTTGATTCAAAGAAGTTTTCTTCGGAACGTTTCATCTCATCGTCCAGGATATATCGTGGGGCGCTGACCTCAAAACCATCTCCTGCATTTGTATCTTGAATGCGGGTACGATAATAATCGAATGCGTATTTAGCACTTAAATGTAACCAGTCTGTGAAATTAATCTTTGCACCATAGTATCCGAATGCTCTCCAGCGTTCATCGGAATTGTGGCGTTGGTTGAGTACATAATAAGGATTACGGACACTGGCGTTAGGGCCTGTCCAGTTTACATGTACGGAATTGTCGTTTGAATATTGTTTCAAATCATCCAGTCGAACATTATTTGGAATACCCATTAACTGTGAAATTGCTCCATAAACACCGAAATAAGGACGGTCTTCTGCCTTCGTGCGCGATAGAGATATCTTTCCATCCATGGATAAATATTTGTTCATCTCCATTCCGGCATTCAAGTCAATGTTGATCTTATTCAGTTTTTCATTCGGGAATACTCCTTTGTTATTGGAACTTCCGAAAGATGCTCTGAAGTGTGATTTATCTGTTACGTTACTTACAGATACATTGTGATTGTGTGCAAATCCTGTGTTAAAATAATCTTCCAATTTGTTACCATAGTTGGAGTAAGGTAGTTGTTGTCCGTTCCATGCAGTAACCATGTGTCCGTCAAGAACTCCACCCCAGCTGCCGCCGGCAGATTTATCGTATTCTCCGTCTGTTCCTTGACCGTAACGGTCTTGTTTGTCCAAAGTCTCGGCTACTTGACTCCAAGTAAAGTTTCCACTATATCTAACTCCGAAGCCATCTTTCTTTGAACCCTTTTTGGTTGTTACCAAGATTACTCCGTTACCGGCACGTGAACCGTAAAGAGCTGCGGCATTCGGTCCTTTCAGTACGGAAATAGATTCAATATCTTCCGGATTTATATCCATTGCACTACCTCCACGGTCTACACCTCCGTAGTATGAAGCGTCTGAGTTATTATTATCACTGAATGGGACGCCGTCTACAATCCAAAGCGGTTGGTTGTTATCTGCCAAAGAAGAGTTACCGCGAATCGTAATTTTCGTTGAACCGCCTAAACCTGTTCCTGCCGTATTCATTTGCAAGCCTGCCACTTTTCCTTGTAGTGCACTGGTTACGGAAGGATCACCGGTCTTGTTTAATTGGTCGGATTTTAATTCCTGAACGGCGTATCCCAGCATTTTCTTTTCACGCTTGATACCTAATGCTGTTACAACAACCTCGTCAATGATTTGTGTATCCTCAGACAACGTGACATTCAAAACATTTTTGTCTCCTAATGCCAGGTTTTGTGCCTTGTAACCTATATAAGAATATACGATTACAGGATTTGCTTCTGTTACCTTTAACGTATAATTACCGTCGAAGTCAGTGATTGTTCCGGTTGTCGTACCTTTTACGGATACATTGACACCGATGAGTGGTTCGCCGTTCGTATCGACTACGGTACCTGAAATGTTGCGTTCTACCGGGTCTTGTTTAACGGCTTGTACTCCATTGTTACCTTTGGAAAGATAAACTACGTTATCTTCAATCTTATAAGTTACATTTTGACCTTTTAAAGCGGCGTTCAGTAACTCTTCCAAAGTGGCATCTTTTACGTTGACGGAAGCTATCGGTGTACCGGATAGCTGATCATCATAAAAGAATTGATACTTGGACTGCTTCTGTACTGTTTTTATCACTTGTCCCAATGTGGTTTGTGAAGTTGACAGGGTGAACTGTGCAGCTGCCCATTGAATAGGGGCTGCCATAAATAAAAGAATCAATGAAGCACGTAGTAGTTTCGGCTTTCGCAGTAAATGATTACTTTTCATAGATTAGCATTAATTAATTGTTAACTTTAAAATCAAGGAATAAGTTATGTAAACTTTTTCGTCAATCTCTTTATGTTAATAAAACAAGTGTGCTTTTAAAATCACTTACTTGTTTTGGCGATTTTTTTCAAAAAACTTATTTTTATTTAAAATAACTCTTTGTTTGAGTTGATGGGATGGTTGGATTTAATAGTATAGTCGGTTGAATCGTTTGACCTAGGGAAACCTGTCGTTTAAGCAAGGGAAGCCTGTCGTTTAGCCTAGGTCAGACGAAAGGCTTCCCCTGATAAAACGATTCAATCGATTATATGGTAATAGAAAGGATTACTTTATCTTTTTTCTTTAGAGAATGAATATGGAAAATCTTCGTCCGTAATGCCTCTGCTCTTATTCGGTTGGTTGTTCATCTTGTAGTCGATAACTCCACCGTTAATTATATCTGAATGTTTCAGGTAGTTCTTAGTGTAGTTCTTTCCGTTTATACTCATGGATTGAATATAAATGTTTTCGTTATTGTTGTCGGGAGCATTGATAATCAAATCCTTTTCATTTTCCAAATGAAGCGTGGCTTTCTTGAATAGAGGTGCTCCCAGCACATATTCGTTGGAACCCGGACAAACAGGATAAAAACCTAATGCCGTGAATACATACCAAGCAGATGTTTGTCCGTTGTCTTCATCTCCGCAGTAGCCGTCAGGGGCAGGAGTGTACATACGGTTCATTACTTGTCGTAGCCAATATTGTGCTTTCCATGGTTCTCCTGCATAGTTATAAAGGTAAATCATGTGTTGGATCGGTTGATTTCCGTGTGCATAATTTCCCATATTCATAACGGTCATTTCCCGAATCTCATGGATAACCTGACCATAATAACTGTCGTCGAAAACAGGTGGAACAGAAAAGACGGAATCGAGCATAGTAATAAACATTTCCTTTCCTCCCATCAAGTCGATTAATCCTTGCGGATCATGGAATACAGACCAGGAATAATGCCAACTGTTTCCTTCGGTGAATGCATCGCCCCATTTTAATGGGGAAAATGGAGACATGAACGTTCCGTTCTCATTCTTTCCGCGCATTAACAGTGTTTCTTTATCGAATACATTCTTATAATTCATTGCACGCTTGGCAAATAGCTTTATCTCTTTTTCCGGGCGGTTCAACGCTTTTGCCAGTTGATAGATACACCAATCGTCATAAGCGTATTCTAATGTACGGGCGGCATTCTCGTTAATTTTCACATCATAAGGAACATACCCCAAGTTGTTGTAGTATTCATATCCGAGACGTCCGGTAGAAGAAACTTCGGGATGAACACTTTCTGTTCCGTGAATCAATCCTTTGTATAATGTCTCCAAGTCTTTTACTTTGATTCCTTTCATATAAGCATCCACCAATACGGAAGCCGAATTGTTGCCGATCATGCAACCTCTATGTCCGGGGCTGGCCCATTCCGGAAAAAAGCCACTTTCTTTGTAGGTATTAATCAATCCTTCTTGAATTTCTTTATTTGCAGAAGGATACATCAGGTTTAGTAGAGGGAAAAGACAACGGAATGTATCCCAAAATCCGGTATCTGTATACATATATCCCGGTAATACCTGCCCGTTATAAGGGCTGTAATGAATTGCATTGCCGTTGGCATCCAACTCATAGAATTTACGTGGAAATAAAAGCGAACGATATAAACACGAGTAGAATGTACGGTACTGGTCAAGTGTGCCTCCTTCTACTTCTATACGTCCTAATACATTTTCCCATGCATCTTTACCTTTCGCAGTCAGTGTCTCAAAACTATCGTTGTTTAACTCTTTCAAGTTGATGACTGCTTGCTCCGGACTAATGAAAGATGAAGCTATTCGCGCATGAACCGTTTCACCTTTACGGGTGCTGAAACCAATGATTGCACCCGTATGATTTGCCTTTTGTTCGTTTACATTTTCTTTTAAGTTCGTATCGATAACAGTTGCACGGTAGGTAAATGGTTTATCAAATTCTATTACAAAATAGTTCTTGAAGTTTTCCGGCACTCCACCGCTATTTCTGGTCGTATATCCGATAATCCTGTTCTCCTCCGGCATTATCTTTATATAAGAACCCTGATCGAAAGCATCAACGACGATGTATGAATGATCGTTTTCGGGGAAAGTAAAGCGGAACATTACAGCCCGTTCTGTCGGTGTCATTTCCGTTACCACATCGTGTTCGGCCAAATATACCTTATAATAATAAGGTTTGGCTATTTCTCCTTTATGAGAGAACCAGCTGGCACGTTTGTCTTCGTCGAATTCAGGCTTTCCTACAACCGGCATAATGGAAAACTGCCCGTAATCGTTTATCCAAGGGCTGGGCTGATGGGTTTGTTTGAATCCCCGAATCTTATTGGCAGTATATACGTATTGCCAACCGTCACCCATTTTCCCGGTTTGCGGTGTCCAAAAGTTCATGCCCCACGGACGGGCTATGGCAGGGTAGGTATTACCTGTTGAAAGTTCATAGGTCGATTGGGTTCCCATAAGCGGGTTTACGTATTCTGTGAGGTCTCCTGCTTTTATGAAAAGAGTAGAACTTAATAAAGCTGTTAGCAAAAATATTTTTCTCATATTGTCGGATTTACTGTTTAACACCCCATTGAGTTTGTTTGTCTGTCATTGTAATCTCCATTATTCCTCCGGTGATAATATCGTCGTGTGTGAAGAATGGTGTATTTAATGGCTGCCCGTTCAAGGTTACGGAAACAATATATTTATTTGTTCTTGAGTTATTCTTTGTTATGATGGTAAATTGTTTTCCATCAGGCAAGTTGATGCTTGCTTTGTCAAATAACGGACGGCCAATGGAATAAATGGGTTTGCCCGGACATACTTGATAAAATCCCATTGAATTCAGAATATACCATGCAGACATTTGCCCGCAATCCTCATTCCCCGATAAACCGTCGATTGAATTGGCATATTGGCTATGGAATACACTATCTACCAATTCCTGTGTCTTCCATGGACGGTTCACATAGTTATACATATGTATAATATGGTGACTGGGCTCATTACCGTGTGCATATTGTCCGATAAGTCCTGAAATATCAGCGGAAACGATTTCACCTTCCAATTGAGATTCTGCCGTAAACAGGGAATCCAGTTTATCTACAAAAGCATCCTCACCACCCATCAGCTTAATTAACCCTTCAATATCATGCGGAACAAACCACGTCCATTGCCAAGCCGTTCCTTCGCAATAATCATCATTGCGATGATTGGAAGAACGAGGACTGAATGGAGTGCGCCATTCACCTTTAGAGTCCAGGCCACGCATGAAACGAGTACTAGGGTCGAAGTAAAATTCATAGGCTTCTGAGAATCTGGCATACTTGCTCTTATTCTCATAATCTCCGACAGCCTCGGCTAAGACCGATATGCACCAATCGTCATAAGCATATTCTAAGGCTTTAGCCACGGATTCATTTTCACGATCACAAGGGATATATCCTAGTGTGTTTTTATAGTATTTAGCCATCGGCATAAGGTGCGGTAGAACTAACGGCGGACATTTAATTCCGGTTGTATCATATTCTGCTGCTCTTAAACAAGCCTTATAAGCTTCCTGTAAGTCGAAATCGCGATAACCTTTTACGTATGCGTCGGCTATAATAGATGCGGCGTGATAACCGATCATTGTTCCTGTGTAGTTCGAAGCCAGGTCCCACATAGGGAATATACCACCCTCCTGATGCTTCTTTATTAAAGAATTAATAAAATCATTGTTTAAATCCGGATCTATAATCGTCATAAGCGGATGTAATGCACGGAAAGTATCCCATAAGGAAAATACGGTATAGATTGGTTTCAATGTATCACCTTGATGGATTTTCAAGTCCATTCCGAGATAACGTCCGTCAACATCCGTGAATAAGTTCGGACTGATGGCGGTATGATATAATGAGGTATAAAAGATAACCTTATCTTCTGTATTCGATGTTGTAACATCTATCTTGGACAGGTAATTATTCCAAGCCTGACGGGCTTCTTTCCGTATCTTATCAAAATTCCATTCCGGCAATTCTGCTTCTACATTTTTTTGAGCCCCTTCCATATCAACGGCAGAGACTCCTACTTTTACTAATATTTGTTCGTCTTTCTCTGTATTAAAATGGAGTAGAATCTTGCATCTCGGCATAAGTTTGCCCCCTTCATCCAAAGAAACAGAGTCTGTTACCATGGTATATTTGAAAGGTTTAGAGAATTTTGCATAGAAGTTGATATACTGGTCGAAAGCCCAATAAGTAGTCATTTTATGTCCGCGGATCTCGGTATCACTGATAACTTCTATTTCCATATCTTTGTTTCGTTGTCCCTGAATGGAGTAGTCTAAGTCAAGAACGAAACCAGCATCTTTGCTTTCCGGGAAAGTATAACGATGAAGAGCCGCACGTTTGGTTGCCGTAAGCTCGGCTTTAATTCCGTAAGTATCAAGAAATACCGAATAATAACCGGGCTCTGCGGTCTCATTCTCATGAGAAAAAGCAGAAGCATAAGCCATCTTCTGACTTTTAGAGCCTAGCGGTTGATATTTTTGTTCTCCGACAGTAGGCATGAGCAATACATCTCCAAAGTCGGCACAGCCGGTTCCGCTAAGATGTGTATGAGAAAACCCATTGATTGTAGTATCGGTATAGTAATAGCCGGAACAAGCATCCCAACCGTCTATGCGGGTATCGGGACTTGGTTGTATCATGCCGTGTGGTACTACGGCTCCCGGAAATGTATGTCCATGTCCACCGGTTCCGATAAACGGGTTTACATAATCGGCATATTCTTTCATTTTTAGAGAATCTGTACAGGAGTTCAGAGACAATAAGCCTACTAAACATCCTACTAAGAATGTTCTGACTTTCATAGTATTATGTTTGCTTTTAATTAGTTGCTTTCCGGTAATATAAAAATATTGTTATCTACAATTTTATAGTTCATCGGTATCGAATTCTTCAGTAATTTCAATACGGATTCAATACTGTCTTTCTTTTTCAGTACTCCTGAATAAGTTTTATTAGTACTTATGTCGGGAGAGAGAATGATCTTCACATTATAGAAGCGTTCCAATGTTTTTGCGATGTTAAAGATTGTCGCTTTTTCGAAAGGAATCAAGTTGTTGTGCCATACGGCATCCAGTTTTGCATCAACTTCTTTAACTTGCATACGCTTGGTAACTTTGTTCAATTCCGCTTTCTGTCCCGGTGAAAGGATTATCATACCTTCTTCATTGTTTCCTTTGACCTCAATTTCACCTTCTATTAATGTTGCTTCTGAGATGCGGCAGGTCGGACTACATTTAAGATTAAAGATAGTTCCCAGTACTTTTATTTTCATCATCTCGCTTTGCACGATAAAAGGTCTCTTACGGTTCTTGGTTACTTCAAAGTATGCTTCTCCATTCAAATATACATTTCGTTCTTTCTCAGAGAATTGACGAGGATATTTCAAACTGGAAGATTGATTTAACCATACTTTCGTTCCATCTGGTAAAACTATTTCTCTCACTTGTGATTCCGAAGTCGTGGCTACAAGCATATCCTCCTTGTTACCTGTATTGAATTGCCAATAAGCTAATGCAGAAACTGCGATTACTATAGTTATAACTGCTGCATATTTAATCCATTGGTGTAATTTGAATATCTTTTGCTTCCCTTTTTTCTCTTTTGCCAATTTACTATCTAATCGTTTTTCTGCTTTGGTTATCAAACGATCGTCTGTAAAACAACGGCTATTTCCTAAATGATATATTTCTTCCCATTGAAATATTTTTTTTGCATTCTCATCTGATTTTTTGATCCAAGCATCTATCTTTTCCAAATCATCATTAGAGCAATTACCTTCAAAATAGCGTATTAGTATATCGTAATGTAATTCATTCATTTTCTCTTCCATATCCATATAAAAAACAATTCAACTAAAAAAAACACTTACCCTTTTATTGAAAATAATACGATTAAAAATAATAGATGACTAAGTCTGCCCCGTAAAAGTTTCAAGGCCTTGTACATATGAGCTTCGACAGTTCGTAGAGATATTCCTAGAATATCGGCTATCTCTTTGTTTTTCATGTCGTGTAGGTAACTTAGTTTAAATACTTCTTTGCATTTATCCGGTAGTTCGTTAATGGCATTTTGGATTTCTTTTCTCAACTCTTGGTCTTCTATTCTTTTAATAACTTCACTATGGTCAGGCTGATAATATTCCATCTTTCTTTTGTAGATGCTTTCCATTGCTGCCGTGTAATTGCCTTCCACCATTTTGTGCTTCAAAAGATTAATTGCTTTTGAATAAACAGAACGATAAAGAAATGCAAGGATTTGGTCACCCATTTCGATTGTATCTCTTCGTCGCCATAATTCAACGAATACATCTTGTACTATATCTTCTGCTTCGTCAGCCCCCAATAGGCGGGTAGCGTAGAAAAGCAAGTTAGGATAATACTTGCGAAAAATTAATTTATAGGTCAAATCAAAGTTTTCGTCCATGTAATGTCATGTTTTTCATTAGTTAAACAGAGGATTTACAATATTACAGTTTATATTTTATTAACAGCTCTGCCAAATCTTATTTTTAACTTTATTTACATCTAAACTTTGATTTATTTATACCATGCTTTTCCCGGTTTATTACTCATCTCAAATTCTATGGTAGATCCCTCCATGATTTGCTCATGAGTGATATAGCTTTTATTATATGGTTGTCCGTTTAGTTTGACAGATTGTATGTAGATGTAATCGGAACTGACTGCCGGAGCAAGTATTGTAAACGTTTTCCCGTTAGATAGATGTATTTTCGTTTCAGGGAATAACGGAGTACCAATTTCGTATTGTCCGCTTACCGGATTTACCGGATAAAATCCCATAGCACTGAATACATACCAAGCTGACATTTGTCCGCAATCTTCATTCCCACATAATCCGGCAGGTGTATTCTTATATAAATCACGCATTACCTCTGCTACATACTTCTGTGTTTTCCATGGCTGATCTACCTTATTATATAAGTAGATGACATGATGACTAGGCTCATTGCCGTGAGCATATTGCCCGATCATACCTGTACTGAAAATGGGTAGTTCTTCATTCTTTGCAGGATAGTAAGTGAACATACTGTCTAGCTTTTCTGAAAAATGCTCTTTCCCTCCTGTCAATTCTATTAATCCGTCAATATCTTGAGGAACGTACCAGAAATATTGCCAGCCATTACTTTCCGTAATATGAGTTGTATATTCTTCTGCATTAAATCTTTCTATGAACTGTTCCTTATCATCACGAGGTTGCATGAAAGATGTTGCCGGATTATATAGATTACGGTAATTTTGTGAACGTTTATAGAATTCGTCCGCAATATTCTTCTTTCCCATTTTTTCTGCCATCTTAGCAATACAGTAGTCGTCAAACGCATATTCCAATGTTTTGGAAAGTGATTCTTCTTCCATGTTACAAGGTATGTACCCATATTTCTTATATAAACCTATGCCTCGATAATTATCTATATTAGCAGTCGTTATGCAGGCTTGCAATGCCTCTTCTGCATTAAAGTCACCTATTCCTTTTAGATATGCATCGGCAATAACCGGTACGGAATGATAACCGATCATCATGTCTGTTTCACTACCGTAGAAATTCCACACGGGTAAACGTCCATTTTGCTGATAAAAAGCTAAAAATGATTTAATCATATCATTTGTACGTTCAGGTTCCGTATATGTGAAAAGAGGATGTGCTGCCCGATAAGTGTCCCATAGAGAAAATGTTCCATAATTGGTCCATCCTTCGGTTTTGTGTATTTGTTTATCCGGACCATAATATGAACCGTCTACATCACTATAGATGGTTGGAGCTATCATAGTATGGTATAGAGCTGTATAGAATACTGTCTTATGATCTTCATTGTCACTGTTTACTTCGATTTTAGAGAGTTGTTTATTCCAAGCATCTCTTGCTTGAGACAGATATTTATTAAAATTATTATGTGGTGCCTCTGCTTCTAGATTTTTTGATGCTCCTTCCATGCTTACTCCTGAAATTCCCGTGGCTAAAACTATTTGCTCGTCTTTCGATGTTTTAAAATTGAAGCGTGCAACGTAGCTTGTTCCGATTTGCTTTCCATCTTTTATGATACTTGCTGTATCTATTTGCATATTATCAAAAGGACGGGAAAAACGTGTCTTGAAATATATTCGTTGATCGCGGGCCCATCCGTCGGAAAAACGATAGCCTTGTATGGTAGCAGAGTCTACTACTTCAATATATGAGTCGTTGGTAAAATCCCAATTCATAGCTTTTCTGAGATTTAAGAAAATGGCAGATTCTGCTGCCGGGAAAGTGTATTGTTGAATACCACATCGTTCGGTAGCCGTCAATTCTACGTTGATACCATAATCCTTTAAGAATACTTGGTAGTATCCGGCAGAGGCATTTTCGTTGTCATGCGAAAATTTAGAATAGATGCCGAGTGGTGCTTCTGCTTCTTTATATGGTATAGTAACAGGCATATAAGATATATCATATAAATCTCCGGCTCCTGTTCCGGATAGGTGTGTGTGGCTGAAACCGGCAATTGTACTATCCGGATAGAAGTAACCTGATATCCTATCCCAGCCAGGCAGACCATTATCCGGGCTCAATTGTACCATGCCGAAGGGAACTTGTGCTCCGGGGTAGGTGTTACCTGTAAAGTCTGTTCCAATAAATGGATTAACATATCGGGTATAGTCTGTGGAGGTTAGCTTTTGTGAGGTACAAGCTGTAAGGGATAGTAAAGCAATTGACAAAACGGTTAAGTGTGTTTTCATAAGTTATATAGGTTTTATTAGTCGATATTACTAAATCATATTTAATAAAACAAGCTGCTATAAAAAAACACTTAACCGTATTTATAAGAATTGTTTTGACTAACCCGTTGGCGGAATTAATAAATTGAAAGATTTATGTTTAGGAAATTGTGCATATTATTGATATTTAGTAAATTAAAGGTGTCGAATTATAATAGTATTGATGCCGTTCACATCATTTTATGTAAGAAATTATAGGAGATTCAATATACAGATTATAATCATTTCTTGTTCTGCTTCCCATAAAATTTCACATAGTTACCTAAATGCATACTTACCGGAATCTGTCTACCATAACATACGGTCGGTTGTTTGCAAACAATAGGAGTTTGTAATCAATCGACCGTATCTTTGTCTACAAAC
>OHAE01000027.1_pt1 | contig 114326 bp, 100 predicted proteins | sample 1577061 | NCBI WGS metagenome assembly OHAE01 (sample SAMEA3541535, study PRJEB24748) | human gut metagenome | biome: human gut; feature: human-associated habitat; material: faeces | place: China | collected 2012
AGAATCAATTATAGAAACAAGTAGTTAACTGTCCAACTTTTGGGGTGCAGTTCACCCAAAAGCCACCTTCACTGCAATCAACTATCAATCAGCAATAAAGGAGCAAAAGGTGATAAGGTGAAGGTAAATCTAAGTAAAAGTTGAAAACAGCTAAATAGGCAAAACAGAGAAGTCCAAACACCCAAGGGGGCGTTGGCTTACGCTCCGGTAGATGTAAGCTATCACTCCCTTGAGCGTTGGTCAACGCCCCCTTGAGTAATTTATAAAATGACCTTGATGTTTTAAAAAAACATCAGGTTGATTGACAACAAAGATACAGTCGATTGTCTACAAACTCCTATCGTTTGCAAACAACGGACCGTATGGTTAAACAGACACAAATATTCCCCTTATTTCTTCCTTTTCCATCTACGAAACAAGGATAAATAAGGGGAATAATCAAGAAAGTTTCAACTGATATGAAACTCTATTTTGCAATAGTTTTTGTGTTACAAACAAATTCAATTCACAACTACAGTACGGCGAACATTCTTGTTGCCTGTGGATACTTGAAGGATATAAGTTCCCGCTCTTAAATTGGAAACATCCAGCACATCCTCTCCAGCAATTTGCTTCCGGAGTAAAATCTTTCCATCCAAAGCGTACAAAACCGCAGTACCTTGTTCTTCTGTCTCCAAATTAATATTCAGTCTGTCAGATGCCGGTACAGGATATACCTTGGCCCCATCATTCCGGTCTACCATATCCAAACCTGTCATCCCTGAATATTTCCAGCTATATAACATGACTTTACTAAGCCAGTTTTCCTCATTCGCAATCAGATATCCTCTGTCATCTTTACGTACATTGATCGGGTAGTCAAAATCCGTCCAACCACTTCTCTGTACCTGTCCGCTTTCTATCACGCTTTTTCCCGGTTCTATATATCCCTGGTATGCTCCCGTTTTATTATTATATATTCCGATAAGTCCTTCTTGATACAAGGCCGTGAAAATATAATCACCTTCGACAGTAAAACCTTTCATGTTTTTCTGAGATACAGTACCATCAGGGTAATACTGAAGATCCAATACCAAATCCGGTGTCCAATTCTTCATATCAGCATCTCCGGATTTAAATCTGCTCAATGCATTCTTGTATTTCACGATAGTGGAACCTCCCGCCGTCTACTCTCTCGGTCTGGAAGCCGTAGGTCTGAATCCGCTTATATACAATGCATCTTCTACATCATCGTACACGATACGTCTCACCTCATCTAAGTCTCGAGGTAACGACAAAGACATTTCACGACCACGATATTGAGGGATTCCATTTACTATATTACCGCACATATATAAAGAGAAGCCATTTGTTCCCCTGGTTTTCCAAATATTACCCAATTTATCAGGATATAAGAAATTCTCTTTATCAGAAGTAAAGTTCATAATCTCATTATCCTGCTTTGCTCCGTCACCATTTTTATCCAACCAGAAAGTAGTACCACCTACATGTAAGAAAGGAATACCGATATAACCATCTGTCTCCATATTGAAACGATAACCTCCGATCATACCACTATACATATCGGATACGAAAAGGAACTTCTGGCCTTCAATCATTCTAATCCAGGAACAAGTAATAAATGATCCGTACCTTCTTTCATTTCTCGGATCATCCGGATATTTAAAGAGATTGGCAGCATACGCAATACACTCATTCAGACGACCACCTACCGTCTCATCAGATACATCTATTCTATGAAGTTTCGATGGAGTATAAACCATATTTCTTTTGCCCGGCTCCCTATCAAAGTCTGCTGTTGCCGTAAAAATCAGTCCTTCTTTCTTACTCAATCTTTTTTGAGACGCTTCGTCATAGATTTCCACAGTAGCGGCTGCACCTAATTCTATACCTTGATTATTTCCTTCCGTGAGGAATGTGTTAGCTACATGAATATGTCCCGCATCATCAACACCTACTCCAACCGGACCGGTAAAACGCAATTCTCCGGTCTCGCCTTGTACGTGTGTACTTGTTCGTGCATATATTCCCTCGGTCTCACCAAATGTTCCAACTAAACGAGCATCATCCGTACCATATATATTTTCATAAATCAAGATATTAGAACCTCTATTAGCAGCCAAAAATCTGTTTTTTCAACAGCCCCATTGTCCATTTGGACGATTTACTCCAGTTACTTTCTCCTCTATTGGTGTAAACCTTAACTTTCCAATAGCATTCTTCACGACTATTCAATGTTTTTCCCATGTATGGCACATAGGTAGACTTATTAGAATTTACTTTACCGGAGTCCCATAAATCACCTTCATCCCGATTTAACTTTTCTTTCGAAGAGGCAACCAAGATATGATACCCTGTCTGTAATAGTCCTTTTTCCTCGCTCTGTATTTCCCAGCTTAACCGAGGGGAAGAAACATCGATGCCTTCAGGATTAACAAGCATTTCACAACGAGGATTTACCACACTAACACCTCCAATTTCACATCCCCAACTAAAGGCCATTAACACCATACATAAAATAGGAACTATTTTCTTCATATTCATAGTATTATCAATTTTTATAAGAATTTGACACAATCAGGATATACATACTTCATAGAAGGGACAATCATAGCTACAATAATCATATTCTTCATAGTTTTATTTACTAAAAGCAGCACGACCGAAAGATAATTCCTAATCCACTTTAACAATAGTATTAGAATAGTTTTATTAAGAATGAGGTTTCAAACTTGGCCGCCAAGATTATAGTTAATTAATTTTATAGGTTAATAAATATTATAAAAACACAATCATTACCTTTTGGGAATATTTAAAAACAAGCCATATTTACAATATACTTGAAATTCCACCATTATATAATAATTATTTAAATGACGTATTCTTATAGCTAATCCGCTAAAACAAAATGATAAATTTATATTTTACGCCTATGTACAGTCAAAACGTTATACCACGTATAGTTAGAAATTTAGCGGATTCCTGAACTTAATCGTTTTTACAATAAAATAAATTTGATATGAAAAGCACCAAATTCTTACGCAACGCCTTCTTTGTAACATGTTCTCTCTGTTTTTCAGTAGGTCTACCTGTTAATGGGAAAACAAATCTTCCGATCGACGATATTGCTTTAGTAAGTGACAATACAAAAGTTTATATATCCCGACGTCCGGATATAAAAAACAGATTATTTACATCGAAAGCCGTAGAAAATAAAATAAAAGAAATAAAGAAATTACTGACTAATGCAAGATTAGCATGGATGTTTGAAAACTGCTTCCCGAACACATTAGACACAACGGTAAGATACCGCCTGACAGACGGGAAAGATGATTGTTTGGTCTATACAGGCGACATTCATGCAATGTGGTTACGCGATTCCGGAGCACAAGTATGGCCTTATGTTCAATTAGCCAATGAAGATGCTGACCTAAAAAAGTTATTAAGAGGGACTATTCGAAGACAATTTAAATGCATCATTATAGATCCCTATGCCAATGCTTTTCTTGACCCAAATGATCCGAATCCCGATCATCAATGGATGAGCGATAAAACAGATATGAAGCCGGAACTTCATGAGCGCAAATGGGAAATAGATTCCCTTTGCTATCCTTTACGTCTTGCATATCATTATTGGCAGGTAACAGGAGACGATAGCATATTTGATGAAGAATGGTTACAAGCTATAACACTAATTCTGCAAACATTCAAAGAACAGCAGAAAAAAGACGGACATGGGCCATATATTTTTCAAAGAGTATCAGACAGACAGACAGATACGATGTCTAATGATGGAATGGGAAATCCAGTAAAACCGGTAGGATTGATAGCCTCAGCTTTCAGGCCATCAGATGACGCTACTATCTTCCAATTCCTTGTTCCCTCTAATTTTTTCGCTGTCACTTCTCTAAGAAAAGCTGCTGAAATCCTAACAGCAGTAAACAAGAATACGGCTTTAGCGCAAGAATGCAAATCACTTGCCGACGAAGTAGAAAATGCGTTGCACAAATATGCAACATACAATCATCCCAAATACGGTACAATTTATGCTTATGAGGTAGATGGCTTTGGGAATCAGTATTTAACAGATGACGCGAATGTTCCAAGCCTTTTGGCAATGCCCTATCTAGGTGATGTGGATGTCAACGATAAAATCTATCAAAATACCCGAAATTTTGTATGGAGTGAAGATAATCCTTATTTTTTCAAAGGAAAATATGGTGAAGGTATAGGAGGACCGCATATCGGTTACGACATGATATGGCCTATGAGTATTATGATGAAAGCATTCACTAGTCAAGACGACAAGGAAATAAAGACTTGCATTGAAATGCTTATGAAAACAGATGCAGGAACAGGATTTATGCATGAATCATTTCATAAAGACAATCCGGACAACTTCACCAGAGAATGGTTCGCTTGGCAGAACACTCTTTTCGGCGAGTTAATTCTCAAACTTATTGATGATGGAAAATTGAACTTATTAAATAGTATTGAATAGTATTTCTGATGAATAATAAAATGAAAGGCAACTAATTTATCACGAATTAGTTGCCTTTCATTTTTAAATATCCCTTTTAAAGACATTTGTAATAGTTAAAAACCGCAGTTTAACATAGACAAGCCATCGTTTTATAACCAATCGGGAAGAATCAACAACAATAATGGAAATATTGCCATTTCCTTACTCTCAAAAGCAAACTATCTTTGCAAAGTCGAATTAAATAATTAATAAAACATGAAAAGAAAAAAATTAAAGCAAATACGAATAACAAGTTTCATGTTTGTTTTGTTAGTGATAGGTACTGCCTGTGCAGGCAATACTAATAAAGTGAATAATACCGATTTAAAAGAAAAGGAGAATAAAGAAATGGCAAAAGAGTTAACAAAAAAAGACTTCCTTGAAAAAGTATATAACTTTGAAGCAAATCCTGAAGAATGGAAATTTGAAGGTAACAAACCTTGTATGATAGACTTTTATGCTACTTGGTGCGGACCATGTAAAATGCTATCCCCGATTGTAGAAGAACTAAGCAAAGAATATGAAGGAAAAATTGACGTTTATAAAATAGATGTTGATAAAGAAGAAGAGCTTGCCGCACTATTCGGAATAAGAAGTATACCAACACTGTTATTCTGTCCTGTTGGAAAGCAACCGACTATGACACAAGGTGCATTGCCAAAGAATGAATTGAAAAAGATGATTGATGATATTTTACTGAAATAAATGCATTATATTTACCGGGTACAAAATATATAACTTATGGAATATAATTTTAACACCCGGTTAAATGGTCGAATAGCCTTAACTGACGCATTTGATGCAAGTCCTGTTTTGCAAAAAGATAAAAGCTTATATAAGTTTATCTGGGTGCAAGACGGGACTTTGTCGATAGAAATCGATCATATTCCTATGACATTAGAGAAGAATGAGATTATTTGTCTCAGCGCCTTGCATCATATTCTTATAGAAGAGATCAACGGTAAATACCTCACTCTCCTGTTCAACAGTAATTTTTACTGCATCTTCGGTCATGACAAAGAGGTATCATGCAACGGATTCCTATTCAATGGTACTTCTAACATAATGCGACTACAACTATCAGAAAGCCAAGCGGATATTTTAGCTGAAATTACCAATCGCCTTTCAAAAGAATACCAAATAAAAGATAATCTGCAAGAAGAAATGCTCCGCACTCTTCTAAAACGTTTTATCATCACCTGTACCCGCATTGCACGAGAAAAGTTCTCGGTCAGCCATGAAAAAGAAAAGAGCTTTGATATTGTACGACAATATTACGTTTTGGTAGACAGCCATTTTAAGGAAAAGAAAATGGTACAGGATTACGCTGACATGCTTCATCGTTCCCCTAAAACATTATCCAATTTATTCATGTCTTATGGACTCCCTTCTCCCTTACGCATTATCCATGAAAGGGTGGAAGCAGAAGCAAAGAGATTACTTTTGTACAGTTCAAAAAGTGCCAAAGAAATAGCAGAAATACTTGGTTTTGAGGACATATCGGCATTCAGTCGTTTCTTTAAAAATATGACAGGAGAAAGCATTACCGACTATAAAAAGAGAGAGAAAATCCCGAATAAGGAATAATAGCCAACTCATACGGCAAAATTGCCATTTCATGCGCTGATAAAACACCCGATCTTTGCATCATAAGTTTAAAACCAATAAAAAAGAACAAACATGATGACAAAATTGAATGATTTATTTAATGCATTTCTACGTATTGCAGCATCTTCCCAAAAATTAGGAATCAACCTTATCAGAGTAGCTATTCTTATAATATTTGTTTGGATCGGCGGATTAAAATTTTGGAACTATGAAGCAGAAGGGATTGTACCTTTCGTGGCAAACAGCCCTTTTATGAGTTTCTTCTACAATAAGCCGGCACCGGAATATAAAGAATATAAGCTCAAAGAAGGTGAATTTAACGAGACCAAGCACAAATGGCATGAAGAAAACAACACGTACGGTTTTTCACATGGCTTGGGAATTCTCATCATGTCTATTGGAATACTCACTTTTCTAGGAATATTCTTCCCTAAAATCGGTTTGATAGGTGCATCATTAGCCATTATTATGACAATAGGTACTTTATCGTTCCTCGTTACAACACCGGAAGTTTGGGTACCCAATTTAGGAAGCGGCGAATATGGTTTCCCTTTATTATCAGGAGCAGGAAGATTGGTAATCAAAGATACTGTAATCATCGCCGGAGCTCTAGTTGTCTTATCAGACTCAGCAAAAAGAATCTTGCAAAAGCATTAATAAATATCATTTCATAAACATACGGTCGATCGTCTGCAAACTCCTATCGTTTGTAAACAATCGACCGTATGTTGAATTGCATGTCAATAACACATTGAATGATATTTATATTTCTCTCATTCTTTAAAAGATAATCTATAAGCTCAAATATTTACATACAGTTTCCAAGCCATTAGTTAATGATATGACCATTTCATTATTTATTTCAAAAGAGAACGATAATGAACTTTGGGGCATTTGCATATCGCTTATATCCCCACTTACTATTATCCTATTCACTCCCTCTGTTTCAATATTAACCAAAAGATATTCTCCAAGGGGACGAAATTTAATTAAGCGGTTACCTCTTATGTGTCTCAATTCATTTTTAAGCCGAATTATCTCTCTTATGTCCGAATCATATTTTGTTTTCACCATAAAGGTCGGAGTCTTTAATTCAAATCGGAATGAAACATATTGGGGATCAGAACCTTCATATTTCAAAAAATCAAGCCACCGCATGACAGTCAGATTATCATTACTTGCAAATAGGACTTCTATTTCGGAACTACAACATCTGTCATTACTCATAAGTCAGTTCTGCTATTAATTCAGGTAGAAAAGATTGGTCAAACTCATATCTTACATCAAGAGTATCTCCGGTAAGATTATCCACAAGATGAATTTGCGACAAAATTATTCCGTTCTTTTTTCTATCCATATCTATTTTGAATAATTCACTCTCAAGACAGAATCTATACATATCACGTTCATACATCGTTTTCAAACGTTCCTGCAACCTCAACAAATAATTCAAATCCAATCGACATGAAGTTGAAGCTGTGAAAATTGAAATCCCAATGTTAACGTCAAATGAGAATACACGTACCTCCTCCAATATCTCCAACAGACAATCGGACCAACACATTACAGACACTCTATTCAGATCATAAAAATGTATATCTTTCATATTATCTATTTCACTGAGATAGAACAGTCTATCCAATCGTACATTTGTTTCAACAACGACTCATCGGTAATTCTATACTCTTTCTTGGTTGATATATCAATCAATAAGCCAGGCAAACAAATAACAAAAAAATGTTTATCTGATTGATTGTACCAAAATTCACCTGCTACAGATATTCCGGATATCTTTTGTTGACGATGTTTCACATGTTTTGATTTGAGCAATATTGTTTCAAACTCATTCAAAAATAGATTTGTCCCGATATTAATATTAGTTGTATCTACTGAGTAAGCCAAAGGATCTTTAAACATATTTGAAATCATTGTCGTTGTCCCTGCTTTCCAAAACGATTTATATACTACTATTTTTCCTATTTTATGCTGAGACTTCATTGGCACAAATGACATGAATGTCCCTGCTTGAACAGAAACATTACTCAAGAAAAACAATATAAGGAATAGAACCTTATTTAACTTTAACTGTTTACTCAAATACAAAATCATCTTTTCCCTTAAACACGAATATAACTGATAATCCATATAACTCAATTACTCTTAGCTACATTTTATGATAAATGATTCATACTAATGAAATTTTCTTAATCTTTTAATTACTTCTTTTACAGAAAGGAACTTTTTACTCCCATATACAATTGCAGCATCATAACCACCGCTTCTCTCTTTTTGAGCAGCATTCAAGACATACAAAACAGAGTAACATGGAGAAGAATTAGAATGCACTCTTCTCCTTTCTATCATAAAATATGTTTTCTTATCGCTTTTATTTGTCCCTATCTCACCGGTAAGAAAACACACTTTTTCCCCGGAAAGATTAATATCTGCGTCTACTTGAAAAAGAGCATTAAAATACCAACCTTCTAAATCAGTTAAAGATAAGCATTCGTCTACTCCCATTTTACCAAAATCACTTAATATCTCTTTAGGAATATTCTCAAAACTTTTTGTTACAACATACACTTGCGCAATCATATTTGTGCTCATTATTAACCTAAAACAGAATAAAATATATCGTCTCATTGTGTCTAAAAATTAATGATTAAGTAAATAACTAAATGTCCATGGCCTAATACCATTACTCCATAAATACATTTCATGGTTCTATGTTATTTTGTTCTTCCGGTGGATATACTACAGTCCAATTCATGCGTTGCAAGTCTTCCAATGTTAATCGGTAACAACCTAAAATAGGTACATATTTACGAACACTGTCGCAAGGCTCTCTATAGTATTTAGTAAATTTTTCACCATCCAATACTAAGAACTGAAGATAATATACATCTTCCAATATATCTTCCCACCCACAATACAGATAACTAGATTCAAGTACGAATATGGAATCTTTAGGAATAAAATTACCAGAAGTATTATTACAATAAAAGATTGTATCCTGAGAAATATTTGCTATTTTAGCAATAGCAAGTTGATAACCTATTTTCTTGCCGGATTTATTAACAAATGTAATATACCGATAGACATTTTCGCAATTACTACGACATCCTGCACAAATAATTGCAAGGAATGATAACAATATTAGATTTTTGATCTTTTTCATATTACTTCTTTTATTTAATTCTGTTATTATCATAATAGAGGCCATTTATAATACCACAAAATATCCCGAATGGACTAAAATAATCATACCATTTCGTATGTAAACTTAAGGAACTGTTCAATCTCTCTATATCGGATTTATTATGGTAATCAATATAAATCCATTCATTTTCTTCTCCGGTGTGGTTTACATCTAATGGATTTTTAGAGAAATTCCAACCATATGGCTCATACATATCTTCACGGGATTTATAAAATCCTTTCACGTTTTTGTTGAAATATAAAAATGTTCTACGGTTAGCATCTTGCTCAAATGGTTGGAATTTATGTTTCTTATCTTTATGTGCAGCACTTATCAAACTTGGTACACCTATCCTGGCAAGAAATCCCAAACCCATCGATTGACTTTGTAAGTAATGCCCGTACTCGTGTTGGAATAATCTAGTATTGGGGTCTGCTTTAAGTTCTTGAGAGCCGTTAATATAGCTTCCGATGGTTATAGCACCCTTACTACCCCAAAAGTTACCGCTTAATACGGTTGCACCACCCCAATAATCTACTTTATCCACCTGTCCCATGTAATTGGATATGTTGGATAGTACAGATCCAAATACAGTTTGCGGTAATTGCCAAGTAAAACGAGATACGGCCTCCCATAGCCGCCCTCCAAAATTTTTATTAGGATCAGAAATTAAAAAACTTCCCCATATCTTAACTTCGTTTACTCCTCCTTTCCAGCCTGCTTTAAAAGGATTTTTTCCGGAAAATAACCCTTTGAAAAAGCCGGTAACATAACCTAATATAAAATTCCCATTCGGATCTTTATATTTCATCGGATTATTCCAAGCATAGGAATAACGATTATAATTCTGTGAATTGTCAGGATCCTGAATAAATGGATCCGGACTAAGCATACGCCCTAATAAAGGATCATATAAACGACCATTCAAATTAATAAGGTTAAACTCCGGCATTTCTTCTTGGAAGGTATAACCTATCAATGTCAAATTTAAAGTTCCGGCATTTTTATAATCATTCCAGTTATCAGGATTCCGGTGCCGTCCCCAAGCATCATAACTACGACGCTCCGCTATATTACCACTGCCATTGCTAATCGCAATCAACGAACCCAATAAATCCGCATGAAAATAATACAATGAAGAAGTAGACCAATAACCACTGCTATTACTTAAGTGCATGCCAAAATAACCCCCATCTGCATCTAAATAAGTATACTCTTTAATATTGGAATTAACATTTATATGTTTCTCATAGCCATCACCATAATATATGACTCGAATAAGAGAACCGGACTTATACAGTTCGCTCTTTATGCGTTGTTCATCAGCATTGTAAACGAATGACATTTTATAGTGTCCTTCCTCTATCAAGCTGACTTTATTGAATTCGGTATATTCAATCTTTTGTGCAGGCAAATTCTTCAACACATCGGAAGGACTCTCAATATCGGTCAATGCGTGTGTGCGGGCTGCATCATTATAGCGATATTCTCCCATATCTGATTTACTCAGAATATTGCCACCTCCATCAAAAGAAATATGCATGGAAGAATTTCCGGATACATCAATTAACCGATCCATCTCATCGTATTCGAATTGTTCGGTAAACGTTTTCCCGTTATACTTTTCATTACGATTCAAAACATTCCCCAGAATTGGATCAAGTCCGTACTTCATTTCCAATAAAGTGCTACCATCCTGCTTGGTATACCGCAGAATCCGTTCCGACTCATTCTCTGAGGAAAGAGTGGTATAAGTCAGTTGATTGCCGTATTGACAAACTTCTTCCCTGCCCGGTATGTATCTTACATTTTTCCATAGTATTTTACCGTTATTGTCTTGTACATTCAGCAAACGGCCATCATTATCATCGTATGCATATTTTAGAACATATTTACCCGGAGCTGTATGTTTAGTCAGACGTCCCCAAGCATCGTATTCGTTGGAATAAACAAATTGTTGATTATCTATCGTTTCTATCTTCTTCAAAATTTGTCCATACTTATTATACTCAAACGATTGCCTGCTCTCATCTTTTACAGAAACTTCTTTTACCAGCCCAACTCCATTGCCAGAATCCACATACGTATAATTCACTTCACGCCCCGTACTGAAAAGTTTCTGTTTCAATCGTCCTAAATTATCATAAGTCAGTTTATAACTGCCTTTAGGATCCGAATAGGTTTTAGCACGTCCATATCCATCATAAGTATAGGTCACCACACCTATATCAGGATCATTCATGGAAAGTTTATTTCCTCTATCATCATAGCTCATCGTTATTTCATGATCGCCGACAGAAGTTCTTACCACCTGTCCATTGGATGCATAAGTATTATATATAGTCAGCTCTAGCGGATCTGTTTGATTCAAAATATTACCCCAACTATCCAGCGATTTTAAATACCGTTTTTCATTACGAATAATAATAATATTACGTTTTCTATACTCATATACTTCTTTTCTTCCGGTATGTGTCAATACAGATTCTAAACGTCCGTCTCGACAATATTCGTATTTCGTCCATCCGGATTTACGGGGATGCATACTTATCTCTGCCGTCTTGCGTCCGAAAGCATCATATAAAGTAGCATTCTCTGTATTGACATCACCTTGCTTTACGTTTGAATAGATTTCCCGTCCTAAGACATCAAAGTATTTAGTAACAGGAGCTTCGCCTGTCATTTCTTTTTTTATTGCATAATACCCTTTTCCACCTGTATTCCAACTCAATGTTTGTTTGCTGATTTTATTATTCGGATAAACGACAGATGTCTCACGCCCGAATCCATCATAATAATAGAGAGTTGTCTGAGCTTCCGGACCATTAGTCAGTTTGATTGATTCTTTTTCCAAGTTACCTGTCAACAAATTATAATATGATTCCGCCGTTGACAATGCCTGCCTAGTTGTTATTTTCCTTTTACCCTCAACTAATTCATAAGAATAAGATTCAGCTACATCTTCAACATTTTTACCCGATGTTTTTTTCTCCAAAACCCGTCCTTTATCATCGTAAACATAAGTCGTCGTTACAGGAGATGATGTATTGGCAAATTCTATACTCGAAATCAGATTTGATTTATCATCATATACCTTAGTTGTTTGCTGCACAAAAACTGTCCCATCCTGAAAATATTTTTGTGTCTTAGTTTCAGTTTGAGGCTGATTATACTTCTCTTCATAATTACCATACTCAACTTTTTTATATGAACCATCGTCATAAGTTTCCGTTTCACTTATGGGACGACCTTTATCATCATAGGTATAAGTCTTTATTGTTTCCAGTCCATCTAATTCATTGATAGAAATATCTTTTGTCTTATTCATTCTGACAATTCTATCATCGCCCACCCGGATATCATATCCCGCTTGTTGTGTTGCCGTTTTAATACCATTGGTATAAGAAATTACTTTTTGAGTTAAAGGAATAAAAATAGAATTATCAAGAACAGCCGATGTAAGCGTTTTAGAAGTATTGTCTGCAACGGTTTCACATTGCTCTATTTTTTCAAAACCAAGCATACCTAAACCATCTGTATGATATCTCCCATTATAATATTTATAAGTAGAACTACATATCTTCCCTTGTCCGTTAGGTTTTCCTAGAGCACGAACTAAGGGATAAGGATTATTTAGATATTTTGTCGTAAAAGGCTTTCCACCATTAACCGGACAACTATGCAATGCAGAATTTGACGCAAACCCATAATCGAACTCAGTTCTTTTTACCCCATTAGTAGAAATATTTTTAAGAAGATTCTTACATGCCACATCAAAAAACCTTGCTTTCAAATTTTTCTCATCATGGACTTCTATAAGTTCAGGGATTCCATCATTATTATAGTCGAATGAAAATGTTTGTTTAAAAAGGTCGTCTTTTTTAATAAGAGACGTTATATCATAAGTATTCATCCGAATATGATTACAGACGGTATAACCTTTTTCTTTTAACTCTACAAATGCATCTAAAGTTTTATTATTTTTTTCATTAAGAAAACGAACATAAAAAGATATTTCCTTTTTACCATCATTATCATAGTCATAGGCATTAATATTTAATGCTCCAATCTTTAAATTATCCACATTTTCAAATTTCTTCCATTCATCATTATTGCACAATTGCTCATCATAAATTTGATTTATTGTATTAAACTCAAACGTGCCGTCTCCTCTATTATAAAGAATAGTAAGAGAAAGATTATTAGCAACAAAGATAATATCATCCAGTCCATCATTATTAAGATCTACAATTTGAACATTATCAAATTGATCAGCCGATTTTTTACCTGAATTATCCATCAAAACACGAAGGCCGAAGGAATCATCAACCAAAGATGTCAGATACCATTTACCACCACTTTCTTTTATTAAGATTTCATTTATTCCATCTCCATTACAATCAATAGGACAGGTTTTCACGATTCTATTATATGCACCGGAAATCGGCAATTCTATTTCTCTAAATCTTTCATCTTTGTTCGTTGAATTATTTGATTCCTTACTAATATTTAAAAGAACCTTTTTATCTTGACCTATAAAAGCAAAATCCGGAATAGTGTCATTATCTAAATCTAAGGCCAACAAAGTCCCTTTCTTTATAGAACACCTAAAAGTAAAATCATAATTAAAGGGTATCTCTTCAAGTTTTGAGGTTGAATTGGAAAAAGCATAACTATGCACAGAACAATCACAATATTGATTATTCTTATCACTATGCATATTAACTACTACCAATTCTGTTTTCCCATCATTATCTAAATCCAAGACATCACACAAATAAAAGAAATCATGCAACTTATTATTTATTACTCCACATTTACCCAGATCCGTAGTTCCTTTATTTGTAAATCCTATACCATCTCGGATCAATATATCAACAAACCGTTCATTAAGGTCTATAGTATAAAAATGGGCTAAATCAGCCTTTCCATCTCCATTAAAATCTCCACTTACAAAAAAACTATTCTGTAGTTTATCTTCATCTATAGGTAAAATATCACGCCAATCAGGATTTTCGGAACCCACCCCCCAATTATATTGCAATTCTATATTTTCCCCATCTATTCCATATTCTCTCATATTATTCAAACTCCCCCTTGAATAACGAAAGGAATATTTCCGATATTCAGGTTGACCAGTATAACTGACAATGATATTCGACAATAATAGATTATCATGAAAAAAACTACCTTCAAGAAAAGAAGTTAAAGGAGATTCGCGACTTACATAATTAAAAGAGATTTTTATATCTCCATTTTCACCATAAATAATCTCTTTGATATAAGAGCCCTGACTCCTATCTGTAGTATACTTATATTGCACCGTATTGCCGTTCAGGTCTGTAACTTTGCTAATCTTCCAAGCCAAAACATTAGAACCATCTTCCGTTTGTATTCTGTTATCTTCCTCCAAGCCATACTCTGCAACAAGACCTTGTGGGGAAGTCACTTTAAAATAGGCAGGACCATTACCTATTTTGCCTATCGGTTCTATTTTTGTAAGAGAATAAATATATGTTTCATAATTACCATTTGCGTTTTTAATCAATCGTTGCCCATCCATTACAAAAGCACCATCCTCTTTAAACTTAACCCTCTCTCTTTCTCCATCAAAGAATTTGCTTTTCTCGGTTCTGGATATGGCAGAGAGACCTGATAGTTCGGTACCATAGCCTAACATTCCTATTCCTCCCTGACTATTATAGGCAATAGACAATTTCGGTTCCATCCCATTTATTCCCGAAGGAAAAGTCAAAGGAACTTCAACATTCGCAGCCCCGGTCGATGTTACAGAAGCTGTAGATTTTATTTCTCCAACAACTTGAGAGGTATTGCTAATTCGAGCACTTTCTGGCAATAGCTCTTTTAGTTCTACATCATAAGAATCAGACTTTGAAATATCATATTGACCAGGATTGGCATCACCAATATAAAATTGCGAAGGCATATCCATTAATAGATTTCCTAAAAGCCCTTTACTATGTACAGATTTTCTTGTTTGTTGATAATTACGAGACAGTAATTTTTTATATTCTATTTGAGATATGATACGCCCGCTCCGATTCATTAAATTAACGCAATTACCTTGATTTCCCAAGACAAAAGCAGAATGATAAAAGATCCTACAATTTAATCCTTTAAAAAGAGATTCCAATTTAAAATCAGGAGAATTAGGATGTTGAAAAGCAACAAGTATGCATTCTTTGGGCTTACAAACTGTATTTTTGGGAAAAGTAAAAAGACCGTATCCATAGAGTTTCACACCCACTTTATAGCCTGATATATCAACCGGAGCCGATGAATTATTATATAGCTCTACAAACTCACCATTATGATGAATGCCTTTTAAATCCACTCCAATCTTAAGCTTCATTTTTTCATATAAAGGACTATCAAAAAAACCTCTGAAATAATAACTTGAACAGATGTATATATAGGTAATAAAAATAGTACTCCTATTAATATAAAAATGTTTTTTTTCATAGCTAATTAGTTTATGACAACGACTTTATTCGTCTTACGAAAGGATAATTCGGTTTCAATGTTTCAATTTCAGCACAAGTTGTATTTAATCCTTCTGTGTCTTGTTCTATTTTTTGTATTTTAGCGATAGCACACAATATAGAAATGCGATCATTCTTACTCATAGCTATTTTCTTGTTATAAGACTGATGCATATAATACCCTTCGGGGTTTGTTTCTAAGTTTGGTGCTATATACTTTAATATCGGATCCGAAACATCTGTAGAATAATCTACATCTAATTTCTTCCGTAATAGCTCTTTTGCTGTTTTTGTGTTATTTTCTTTCACTAAACAATCGGCATAAGCAAAAAGTAATGCCAAAGAAACCCTTCCCAAACCATTAACTTTCTCCATACCTTTTAGGAGATATTCTTTAGCCAAAGTAACATTACCATTAGCGATCGCACTTCTGGATAAGCCACGATATACAACATCGACTTGTTTCCCATTGGGATACTTAAATTTTTCTGTTAACTGACTAAAGATCGTTTCACCTTTTGCTACTTCACCACGATGTAAATAAGCATCCGCCAGTCCATATTGCGTCCAAAAGTCTTTATATGAATTTGCACGATTCTCATATAACTGCACTAACAAGTCCCATTTTTTTTCTTTAACCAGACAAGCCCTCGTTTCTCCCAACATTTGAGTTTCATTAACATCATCGTGTAGAACTTCTATTGCTAATGTTGTTAGTTTTTCGAAATCTTTTTGAACATAAAGTTGTTGATATTGCTCTGTTTTAATTGTTTTAGTTACTTTAATAAGTTCACGTGTACGTGATTCTTGTTCTTCCAAAGTATACAAAGGGCGTCTGTCCTTATCCAATATAGAACTTAACCGATCTTGAGCACTTATAGCAGGAAGCGAAAATGCACGAGCTTTTGTGCTATATATTTCCGGTTTCTTTCTAGCCATCCATTCTTGTAAATAAGGAGCCGTTAGTTGCTGTTCTTCGTCTGTCATAGCAGGAAGGACAGATAAAGCATTACGGCTCATTGGAGAAATAGACCTAGTACCTGAGACAGCGTCCAATGTATCTAGCAAACCGAAATAAAGGAATTTTTTGCTAGAATCTTTCTGAATTGCTTTTTTATACCAATCCACGGAAGCAGACAATAAATCACCTTCTGTTTTTTGCAATTCTTTTTCCAATTTTTTATTACCTGTGGCAATTTCTCTTAATGTCTTTGCCAGTCTATCATAAAAGTCTACACGTCGTGGATACTTTTCAATCGCTTTCTTATAATAAGGTAGTATCTCCAAAGTACAATGTTGCACCCCTAATACTTTTTTAAAATTATCATAAGCTGAAATATCTGTTGGTATTTCAGATAATAGCTTTCGATAAATTATTTCCGCATCTTTATATTCTTTCTTTAAAAAATGGATACGTGCTTTCTCAAATTCTTTCAAAAACTCTTTTTTACTATTCTTAGGAGACAAAGAAGTTGTTGGAGTGGCTAGCAAATGGGTAGCAGGCAAAGTTCCGAGAGCAGATAAGCCTATACCATATAACATACTTTTCAAGAAAGATCTCCGGTTAAAAGGTTTCATATCAGTTAAATAATAAAAAGATGGAGATTCTAGAAGGATTGGTTACCGTCATCGGAGCTGCTATGCATTCCACTTTATTTAAGTTATAGAATCTCCTCTCTAAATGAATTTATATATTCTTAAGCCTATCATGTTTTTTCAACGCAACAAATATAGGATATGATTATGTAATATGCAAACAAAGCAAGAAAATATTTTTAAAATATTTTTATCTACATACTTTTCGTCATCTAGAAAAACATATCTTTTTTAATATAAAGCTGCTCTAAGCTACTTATATAAGCATTTTTCAAACATCATCTATAATTTTCTATACATTACAGTAATATTACCAACCTTTATCCTTAGAAAATATTTAATGACGAAAGAAACATGAAACACAGCCGGAGATTACTCGTTATCCGCATTATTAATTAACTTTGCAATCCAAAATTAAAGAGAATCATGATAGTTTGCATCGCTGAAAAGCCGAGTGTAGCCAAGGATATTGCTGATATTCTGGGCGCAAGAAGCCGCAGAGACGGATATATGGAAGGAAACGGATATCAGGTCACGTGGACTTTCGGGCATTTATGTACCCTGAAAGAACCGCATGAATATTCTCCGTCATGGAAATCATGGAGTCTTGGCAGCTTACCAATGATTCCTCCGCGTTTCGGTATCAAACTGATTGATGATGCAGGTATCGAAAAGCAGTTTAAAGTTATTGAACAGTTGATGCAGAATGCGGATGAAATTATAAACTGCGGTGATGCCGGACAAGAAGGAGAATTGATACAACGCTGGGTCATGCAAAAAGCAGGAGCCAAATGCCCGGTAAAACGTTTATGGATTTCATCATTGACAGAAGAATCCATTCGGGAAGGCTTTGCTAAATTGAAAGATCAATCGGATTTTCAATCACTCTACGAAGCAGGATTAACACGTGCTATCGGAGATTGGCTATTAGGCATGAACGCTACAAGGCTCTACACATTAAAATATGGACAGAATCGCCAGGTCCTTTCTATCGGAAGGGTGCAAACACCAACATTGGCACTCATCGTTAATCGTCAAAAAGAGATAGAAAATTTCCAACCACAACAATATTGGACGCTATCGACCATCTATCGTAATACGACTTTCTCCGCCATCATCAAAAAAGACGAAGAAGAGTTGGCAGAAGAAGAAAACGGGAAAAAAGATGCAAGTAAAAAAGCTAAAGAAGCAGATAACCGAGGAATCCCTCCCATCGCCGATCAAGTTATCGGTGAAGCACTTCTGGAACGAATCAAAGACAAGTTATTCACCATAACGAATATAAGCAAAAAGCAGGGGACAGAGCTTCCTCCACGTCTTTTCGACCTAACTTCTTTACAGGTAGAGTGCAACAAAAAATTTGGTTTCTCGGCAGACGACACATTAAAAGTCATCCAATCGCTCTATGAAAAGAAGGTCACAACCTATCCACGTGTAGATACCACCTTTTTAAGTGATGACATATATCCCAAGTGTCCTGCTATATTAAAAGGTATAAAGGATTATGCATTATTGACCGCGCCTTTGGAGGGAACGAAATTGACGAAAAGTAAAAAGGTATTCGACAATACCAAAGTAACCGACCACCATGCCATTATCCCCACCGGTGTACACCCTCAGAACCTAACGGATATGGAGAAACGTGTATTCGACTTGGTAGCAAGACGTTTTATTGCCGTATTCTATCCCGATTGCAAGTTTTCTACAACAACTGTACTCGGCGAAGTAGACCAAATAGAATTTAAAGTGACCGGAAAGCAAATTTTGGAACCGGGTTGGCGCACAATATTCTCCAAAGAACAAGTAGATGAAAAAGAAAGTGATGAAGAGCGCGTTCTTCCCGATTTCATTAAGGGAGAAAGCGGGCCTCATCATCCGGATTTGAGTGAGAAATGGACGCAACCGCCCAAGCCTTACACCGAAGCAACTTTATTAAGAGCAATGGAAACTGCCGGAAAGCTGGTAGATAATGATGAATTGCGTGATGCCCTCAAAGAAAATGGAATCGGACGTCCGTCCACCCGTGCAGCCATCATCGAAACTTTATTCAAGCGTCATTATATCCGCAAAGAAAAGAAAAACCTGATTGCAACATCCACAGGTGTAGAACTGATACAGATTATTCATGAAGAATTGCTTAAGTCGGCAGAACTCACCGGTATCTGGGAAAAGAAACTACGTGAAATCGAAAAGAAAAACTACGATGCCCGCACTTTCCTTGAAGAGCTAAAGACAATGGTTTCCGAAATTGTAATGAGTGTACTTGGAGACAATACCAACCGTCGTATCAGCATAGAAGAGCCGATAAAGGTAAAGGAGACAAAAAAAGAACCGAAAAAGCGAGAAAAGAAATCCGCTGATTCTAAAACAAAAAAGGCGGCAAAAGCAGAAAACAGTTCTAAGACAGATAACTTGGAAGGTACACAATGCCCTGTTTGCGGTAAAGGTACAATAATAAAAGGAAAAGCTGCTTATGGATGCTCGGAGTGGAGAAACGGCTGTACATTTAGAAAAGCATTTGATGAATAACGCTGTCCCTCTACAATAATTCATTGTTTTCTTAGTTATTATATAGAATAAATGAAACGAAAGCTCTGTCATATAGCCCTTTTCGCACTCTCCGTTTTACTGCTGATTTCATGCGGAGCAGGCAAAAGCCTGAAAAAGGCAGAACAGAGTTATGCCCTTGGGGAATATTTCGATGCCGCAAAATATTATAAAAAAGCTTATTCCAAAACCCCTCCCAAGCAACGGAAAAGCCGTGGTGTCATCGCCTACAAAATGGGCGACTGTTACCAACGAATAAACTACACATTACGGGCAAGAGGAGCCTATATGAATGCCATTCGATATAAGTATCAAGACAGCATCGTATTCTTACGGTTGGCAGATATGCATTTAAAAAACGGAGATTACAAGAATGCGGCCAAAAATTATGAAGCCTATCTTACTTACAAACCGGACGATCAATTAGCACAAAATGGAATAAAGTCTTGCGAACTGGCTCCAGAGTGGAAGAAAAATCCTACCCGACATATTGTAAAACGTTTCCCTCTTTTCAATTCAAGACGTGGGGAATATTCCCCTATGTATGCAGGTGACGATTTCGACCAGATTTATCTGACTTCTTCACGTGATCAGGCTAAAGGCAATGATCTGAATGCTATCACCGGAATGAAAAGTACGGATATTTTCATGGCAAAGAAGAATGAGAAAAAACAATGGGAATCTCCCGAACCGTTGGAGTCTGAAGTAAACAGTGAATTTGAAGATGGTGCTTGCGCATTTACACCAGACGGGAAAACCATGTATTTCACCCGTTGCCGTAAAGATGGAACTTCTCCTGTTTATGCGGAAATATATGTTTCACAGCGTACAGGCGCTAATTGGGGATCACCACAAAAATGCGAAATTACAAAAGACAGTCTTTCATCTGTAGCCCACCCCGCTGTATCACCGGATGGAGCATGGTTATATTTCGTATCTGATATGCCGGGAGGAATAGGAGGATTAGACATCTGGCGCGCCAAATTAAGTGCATCTTCTACAATAGAATATATAGAGAACCTGGGCGAACCGATTAATACTCCCGGAGATGAAATGTTTCCGACTTTTCGTTCTAACGGAACTCTTTACTTCTCTTCCAACGGACATCCGGGAATGGGTGGACTGGATATTTTCCGCGCCATAGAAGATAAAAAAGGGACATGGAAAGTCTGGAACATGAAATCACCGATGAACTCGCCGGGTGATGACTTCGGAATGACATTTGAAGGCGAACATTATCGAGGCTTTTTCTCTTCCAACCGTGGTGACGGACGAGGATGGGATCATATTTTCACTTTTGAAATACCGGAAGCAAGCTATACCGTAACCGGATGGGTATATGACAGGGAAGCGTATGAATTGCCCGATGCTATTGTCAATATTGTAGGGAAAGACGGCACAAATGAAAAGGTTAACGTCAAAAAGGACGGTTCATTCACTAAAAAGTTAAAACGAGGTACAAGCTATGTAATGATGGCAAGCTGTCGAGGCTACTTGAATTTCAAACAGGAACTGGAAACTGATACAATAGAGCAAGACAAGGAATATACACTGCAATTCCCTCTATCATCTGTAACTCGTCCGGTTCTGATTGAAAATATCTTCTATGAATTTGATAAAGCAACGCTCACACCAGAATCTACCGAAGCATTAGACGAACTCATCAAATTATTAAACGACAATCCACATGTGACAATCGAGCTTAGTTCACACTGCGATTATAAAGGAAATAACGACTACAATATGCGTCTTTCTCAGCGCCGTGCCGAATCAGTAGTCAATTATCTCATAGCCGGAGGCATAGAAAAAGAGCGTCTGACAGCAAAAGGCTACGGAGAAAGCAAACCGAAAGTTGTTCGCAAACGTTTGGCCGAGAAATTGAAATTTGTAAAAGACGGCGATATACTAACCGAAGAGTTTATCAAAACACTACCGGAAGAGCAACAGGAAATATGTAATGCCATCAACCGACGCACGGAGTTTACCGTATTGAGAACGACTTATAAGATGTATAAATAAAAACGAAGAATTCATTAGCCTCAAGTAACGCTAATAAATTCTTCGTTTTATATATGTACTCAATTCTAATTATCTTCCGGAATACATTCTTTCGTAGTATTTCTGATAATCACCGCTTGTAACCTCTTCTACCCATTTCTGGTTTTCCAAATACCATTGAATCGTCTTTACAATACCAACTTCAAATTTCGTTTCCGGATACCAGCCTAGTTCATTCGTTATTTTAGCAGGATCGATAGCATAACGTTGATCATGTCCCAAACGATCTTTTACAAAAGTAATCAGCGAATCATTAATCCAGTCGATGTCGATTTCACCATTTGCTTTCAACTCTTTTTTCTTCAACACCTCACGATACTCAGGATGTTCGGTCATCATCTTATGTATGGTAGCGATTGTTAGTTTTACAATTTCGATATTTTGTTTTTCATTGTGACCGCCTACATTATAGACTTCTCCTACTCTACCCTGACGGACAACCAAATCTATAGCCTTACAATGATCTTCTACATACAACCAATCACGCACATTTTTACCATCTCCATAAACAGGAAGTTGTTTACCTTCCAATATGTTTTTAATAATCAACGGAATCAACTTTTCCGGGAAGTGATAAGGACCATAGTTATTGGAACAACGGGTAGTGCTCACCGGCATTTTATAGGTATCGTGATAAGCCATCACAATCATATCGGCACTCGTCTTTGAAGCGCTGTAAGGGCTATGAGGACAAAGTGGCGTCTTTTCTGTGAAATAACCTTCAGCACCCAAACTACCATATACTTCATCTGTAGATACCTGATGGAAACGTACTCCCTCACGCCAAACCGGATATCCGTCTTCTCCTTTCCCTACAACCCAACAGCGACGAGCCGCATCAAGCAGGTTCTGAGTTCCCAGAATATTGGTTATCAGGAAAAGTTGAGGATTCTCAATACTACGGTCAACGTGACTTTCGGCTGCAAAGTTCACAACATAATCAAATTGGTACTGTGCAAAAAGTTTATCAGCCAATTCACGATCACAGATATCGCCTTTGACAAACTCACAACGGTCATGGTCAATATCCCCGGCAATAGTTCCCAGATTACCTGCATAAGTAAGTAAATCAAGTACTACAACTTTAATGTCACTGTGTTTGGCTAGAATGTACTTCAAATAATTTGCCCCGATAAAGCCGGCAGCTCCGGTCACTAAATAAGTCTTCATAACTCTTATTTCTTAATATTCAATACTATTTCACCATGCAAAGTACGGAAAAGAAAACTTATCCGACAAGAGTTTTACAAAATATTATGCTATTCGGCTAACTCAATCACTTCTAAGTCCTTGAACTCTCCATTATCTATAACAAAACGTACCATTGTTCGAACCTTATGAAAACCATATTTACCGGCTGCCCCCGGATTAATATGCAACATACCCAACGTCTTATCAAACTTCACCTTTAATATATGCGAATGCCCGCTAATAAAAAGTTTGGGCGGACGAACCAAAATACTTCCGCTAATAGAAGGATCGTATTTACCCGGATAACCTCCAATATGTTTTATTAAAATCTCGGCACCTTCTATCGTAAAACGATTCACTTGTGGAAAAAGCTTCCGTATATCCTGCCCGTCCACGTTTCCATAAACAGCACGAAACGGACGGAAATCCATAAATTTCCGGGCTACTTCCAAAGAACCGATATCCCCGGCATGCCAAATTTCGTCACAATTTTCAAAGTATTTAACGTATTTTTCGTCCCAATATCCATGAGTATCCGATAATAGTCCAATTCTTACCATACATTTTGTTGTTTTTGTCTACAAATGTACTATATTTACGGCATTGATTCATCACAAAAATGAATAAATAAAAAGAGGTATTATGGAAAAGGAATATCAATACTTCAAACGTGATATTAGTTGGTTATCGTTCAATTATCGCGTGCTCCTCGAAGCCGACGACGACAGCCTTCCGCTCTATGAGCGCATCAATTTCATATCCATTTATTCTTCCAATCTGGAAGAGTTCTATCAAATACGTGTAGCCGATCATAAAGCCATCATCTCCGGAGCGAAAACCGATGAGGAGTCAATCCAACAGTCGGAGGAAATCCTGAAAGAAATCAATGAGGAGGTAAACAATCAACTGGAAGAAAGAATACGTATATACGAACATAAGATACTGCCTGCTTTAAAAGAGAATCATGTAATCTTTTACCAAAGCTGTAATCATGTAGAAGATTTTCACAAGGAATTTATCAGCAATTTCTTTAGAGAAGAGATATTCCCTTATTTACAGCCGGTTCCTGTTGAGAAAGAAAACATTATTACCTTCTTGCGCGATAACAGACTATACCTTGCCGTACGACTCTACAAAAAAGACGATTCCCGGCAACAACCTTATTATTTCGTTATCAAGTTACCTTACAGCAAAGTACCACGCTTCATTGAGCTACCTAAACATGAAGACAATTATTACCTGATGTTTATGGAAGATATAATCAAAGCAAACATCAGTCGCATGTTTCCGGGATTTGTGCTGGATTGCAGCTATTGTTTCAAAATATCACGTGATGCAGATATTTTAATTGACGATTCCATGCCGGGAGACATTGTAGAAAAGGTAAAGAAGAAAGTAAAGAAGCGTAAAATCGGTGCTGTATGCCGGTTTGTATATGACCGCCAAATGCCACAAGACTTTCTGGAGTTCCTACGAAACTCGTTTAATATCAATCCTGACGAATTAGTTCCGGGAGACAAGCACCTGAATCTGGAAGATTTAAGCCATCTCCCTAATCCGAACAAGAAATTACAGGTTAGCGAAAAGCCCAAACCGATGAAGCTCAATTACCTGAACGAGAAAGAATCTATTTTCCAATACGTCAGAAAGAAAGATTTATTAATCAACTTTCCATACCATTCTTTCGAGCATTTTATTCATCTCCTTTATGAAGCGGTTCATGACCCTGCCACAAAGGAAATCATGATAACCCAATATAGGGTAGCAGAAAACTCGGCTGTTATCAACACACTGGTAGCAGCGGCACAGAACGGCAAAAAAGTAACGGTTTTTGTTGAACTGAAAGCCCGTTTCGATGAAGAGAACAACCTTGCCACCGCAGAAATGATGAAGCATGCCGGTATCAATATCATTTATAGCATACCGGGACTGAAGGTTCATGCGAAAGTAGCATTGATACTACGTTATAACCAAGCAGGTGAACAGATACGGAGCTACGCTTATATCAGTACCGGAAACTTCAATGAAAAAACAGCAACAGTTTATGCAGATACCGGATTGTTTACATGCAATAAGATTATCGTAAATGACCTTCACAATCTTTTCTTAGTATTGGAACAAAAGAATCCCGAACCGAGATTTAAAAGATTACTTGTTGCACAATTCAATCTGATCCCTTCACTCAAGCGAATGATTCATCGGGAAGTCAATCTTGCCAAGAACGGGAAGAAAGGTAGAATCATCCTAAAGATGAACGCTTTGCAAGACCCAAGCCTGATTGACGAATTATATCGTGCCAGTGAAGCAGGAGTGGAAATTGATTTAATAATCCGCGGTATATGCTGTTTAAAACCCGGTCAACCTTATAGTAGAAATATACGTATAACCCGCATTGTGGACAGTTTCCTGGAACATACCCGTATCTGGTACTTCGGCAATAACGGTAATCCGTTGGTTTATCTTGGTTCTCCCGACTGGATGAGGCGAAACTTATACCGCCGTATTGAAGCCGTGACCCCCATTTTGGATAAAGATGTCAAACAAACGGTTATCGATATGTTGGAAATCCAACTAAACGATAACAGCAAGGCCTGTTGGGTAGACGAAAATCTACGCAATATATTCAAGTATGACGATAAAGCTAAAATAAGGGCGCAATATGCTTTTTATGAATACCTCAAACAAAAAAAATAGAATAACAATTAACGATGTAATATTTCTGTAACATTCACGCAACAACATTGAAATATTTATGTTCTTCCTTTGCGGAACATAAATATTTCATATGGAGACATTTTATTTAATCATCGTAATTTTTCTATTCGGGTTAGCGGTATTCGACCTTATGGTAGGTGTTAGCAATGATGCCGTAAACTTTTTAAATTCTGCGATTGGAGCAAAAGCTGCATCTTTTAAAACAATCATCATCATCGCAGCGATAGGAATCCTTATCGGAGCTTCCTTCTCCAATGGTATGATGGATATTGCACGACACGGCATTTATCAGCCGGAACATTTCTATTTTGCGGAGATTATGTGCATACTGTTAGCAGTCATGTTGACGGATGTTGTCATCTTAGACTTGTTCAACTCAATGGGAATGCCGACTTCCACTACCGTATCAATGGTGTTCGAACTACTCGGAGGCTCATTCGCACTTGCTTTGGTAAAAAGCTATTCCGACAATTCTCTCGGACTGGGTGATTATCTGAATACAGATAAAGCGCTCTCCGTCATTATGGCAATATTTATTTCTGTCGCCGTTGCATTCTTCTTCGGTATGGTAGTACAATGGTTGGCACGCTTGGTCTTCACATTCAACTACAAGAAACATACGCGTTACACAATAGGATTATTCGGAGGCATCGCAACCACAGCCATCATCTACTTTATGCTCATCAAAGGTCTGAAGGACAGTTCATTTATGACCGGGGAGACGAAAGAATGGGTCAATACATATACTCCTTTATTAATAACAGGATGTTTCGTATTCTTCACCATCCTGATGCAAATACTGCATTGGCTGAAAGTAAATGTATTCAAAATTATCGTTTTACTGGGAACTTTCGCTTTAGCTTTGGCATTTGCAGGAAATGACTTGGTGAACTTTATCGGTGTTCCTCTTGCCGGCTACTCTTCTTACATAGATTTGACGACGCAAAGCGGAGCCACTCCGGATACGTTATTGATGACTTCATTGCTCGGTTCTGCCAAAACACCTTGGTATTTCCTTGTATCAGCAGGCATTATCATGGTATTTGCACTTGTTACTTCCAAAAAGGCACAAGCGGTTATCAAAACATCCGTAGACCTTTCCCGCCAGGATGAAGGAGAAGAAGTATTCGGAAGTACACCCGTAGCACGAACATTGGTACGTATCAGTATGAACATATCCAATTCGGTTCTAAAGATAATACCGGCACCCGCAAAAGCATGGATGGGCACTCGTTTCCGGAAAGATGAAGCAATCATTGCAGACGGTGCGGCTTTCGACCTTGTACGTGCATCCGTAAACTTGGTATTGGCCGGGTTATTAATCGCATTGGGTACTTCAATGAAATTACCTCTTTCCACTACTTATGTGACGTTTATGGTAGCAATGGGTACTTCACTTGCCGATAGAGCATGGGGACGCGACTCTGCCGTATACCGTATAACCGGAGTACTTAGTGTCATCGGCGGTTGGTTCCTTACTGCGGGAGCTGCATTCACCATCTGTTTCTTTGTGGCACTATTCATACACTTCGGAGGTACGATAGCCATCATCGTCTTAATAGGCGTTGCTGCCTTCTCTCTCATACGCAGTCAGATAATTTATAAGAATAAGAAAAAGAAGCAAGCGGGAAATCCTACCGTCACTCAATTAATGAAAACGGATTCTTCCGATGAAGCTCTGGGCTTGTTACGTATACACACCCGTGAAGAACTGACGAAAGTATTAACCTATGTGGAAGAAAACTTCTCACGCACAGTCACTTCATTTATGAGCGAAAGTCTTAGAGGATTGCGTAAGGCAATGGGAGCCACTAAATTCGAAAAGACACAGATAAAGCAAATGAAACGTATCGGAACGGTTGCAATGAGTCGTTTGGACAATAATATGGTGCTCGACAAAGGATTATATTACTACCAAGGCAATGACTTTGCCAGCGAATTGGTTTACAGTATCGGACGCATGATCGAACCTTGTCTGGAACATATCGACAACAATTTCAATCCGTTGGATAATGTGCAAAAAGCCGAGTTCTCTATCGTATCAGAAGAAATCGGAACTTTTGTCCACGATTGTCGTACCATGATTGAAAATGGTAATTATGATAATTTGGCAGATGAAGTGATGAGGGCTAACCGTCTGAACAACGAATTGTCACACTTAAAGCGTGAAGAGCTGAAACGTATTCAAACCCAATCGGGCAGTATCAAGGTCAGCATGGTATATCTGACTATGATTCAGGAAGCCCAGAATGTGGTGAACTACACCATTAACTTAATGAAAGTAAGCAGAAAGTTCCAGCTGGAAGAGAAATAGACACATCTTGGTTTACATATTCAATACGAAGCGAGGTATCGGAACATGAAATAAAAACATGTGGATGCCTCGCTTTGTAATTGAACTTAACGCCTGAGAAAAACAAATGTCTATATGGTTGAATCGTTCAGCCGGGCTGAGCCTTCCGTTTCACCTTGGGCAAACGACAGGCTTCCCATGCCTAAACGACAGGTTCACCATGGTGAAACGAATCAAATATAAGGAAAGGAAAAGCAGAAGTGCCTTGAAGAAGTTTTGAAAAGCAATGGAAAACCACTATCTTTGCGCCCCTAAAACAATATAGCATATATGATTTCTGTAGACGGACTGGCAGTTGAATTCGGAGGAACAACCCTCTTTAGCGACATATCTTTCGTGATTAATGAAAAAGACCGCATCGCCTTGATGGGTAAAAACGGCGCGGGAAAATCAACGTTATTAAAGATTCTCGCAGGAGTAAGACCGCCTACGCGAGGAAAGATATCAGCACCCAAAGACAGCGTTATAGCCTACCTTCCGCAGCATTTAATGACGGAAGACGGAAGAACGGTATTTGAAGAAGCGGCACAGGCTTTCTCACATTTGCACGAAATGGAAGCCGAGATAGAACGTCTGAATAAAGAACTGGAGACGAGGACGGATTATGAAAGCGATTCCTATATGGAATTAATCGAACACGTATCTGCCATAAGTGAAAAGTTCTACTCCATAGATGCTACCAATTATGAAGAAGATGTGGAAAAGACACTGTTGGGACTCGGATTCACGCGCGAAGATTTCAACCGTCAGACCAGCAGTTTCAGCGGGGGCTGGCGTATGCGTATCGAACTGGCCAAATTACTTCTTCAAAAACCGGACGTACTTTTGCTGGACGAACCTACCAATCATCTTGATATTGAGTCCATACAATGGTTGGAAGAGTTCCTGATAAACAGCGCAAAGGCGGTTATCGTAATCAGCCACGACCGTAAATTCGTGGATAACATTACGACCCGCACCATTGAAGTCACCATGGGACGAATCTATGACTATAAGGTAAATTATTCGCAATACTTGCAACTACGCAGGGAAAGACGTGAGCAACAGCAAAAACAATATGAGGATCAGCAGAAAATGATTGCTGAAACGAAAGAGTTTATCGAACGTTTTAAAGGAACTTACAGCAAAACACTACAAGTACAGAGCCGTGTAAAAATGCTTGAGAAGCTGGAACTAATAGAAGTAGACGAAGAAGACACTTCTGCTCTCCGCCTGAAATTCCCCCCTTCCCCACGCAGCGGAAGCTATCCTGTAACAATGGACGGAGTAGGCAAGGACTATGACGGACACGTAGTGTTCAAGAATGCATCCTTAACCATCGAACGCGGTGATAAAGTAGCTTTTGTCGGTAAAAACGGTGAAGGTAAATCCACTCTTGTCAAATGTATCATGAATGAAATAGAACATGAGGGGACACTGACACTCGGCCATAACGTACAAATCGGGTACTTTGCACAAAACCAAGCCTCTTTGTTGGATGAGAATCTAACTGTATTCCAAACGATCGACGACGTGGCAAAGGGAGATATCCGCAATAAGATACGTGACCTGTTAGGCGCATTCATGTTCGGAGGCGAGGAAAGCACAAAAAAGGTGAAAGTGTTATCAGGAGGAGAACGCACACGCCTCGCCATGATAAAGCTCTTGCTTGAGCCGGTAAATCTGCTTATCCTTGACGAACCGACCAATCATCTCGACCTGAAAACGAAAGACATCCTGAAACAAGCGTTAGTGGATTTTGACGGCACACTCATCGTCGTATCCCACGACCGTGACTTCCTCGACGGCCTCGTTACAAAGGTCTATGAATTCGGTAACAAGCAAGTTAAGGAACACCTTTGCGGTATCTATGAGTTCCTGGAAACCAAGAAGATGGAAAGTCTGCAGGAATTGGAAAAGAAAGCATAATCCATATTACATCAATGTATCGACAAAATCAACCGTTTTGTCGATTCCATTTGACAATTTGTTTCTTCCGTTCTAATCTCGTATCTGATAAAGTGTAACATTTAAATCCTAAAAACAGACTCATACCCGTCACAAATTCACAACCGGGATGAGTTTATTAGAATAGTAGATATACAGAGGGCTTTCTATTCTTTCCTCTCACCATTTCTTCGTACCTTCAATTATACCTAACCTCTCCAAATCTTTAGCTATTCTCGCATCCCTAGATGTCCGAATAAATCTCCCATGAGCCAAACTATATACCCGCCATGGAGTTGAAGAATGTCTTAAAGCCAATTTAAAATAAACATCCCGTCTAGATGAAGTTATAAATCCCCAAACATTTCTTTTCATGTGTTTTATTCTCCTCTCTTAATGTATTACCTAATATCTATTCCCGGATTTAAAATAAAATCCATATTTATTAATGCTATTTTAAAACAAAGGAACTCATTATATAAATATATACAAACGAAATTGTTAATGCTATTATATAATTTAGTCCTATGTTTATATGAAACAGTACAGACTAATTAATAATCAATATATTAAAGCATTCTATTTTATAGACATCTTATTTCATCCGGTAAATACCCGCTTCGTATGCGCCACTCATTGGGATAAAGATTATTGGCACGATTACCTATATTTTTGACAAAGCCAATCGGAACATGCTTATAGGTTAACAAAACATAGCCTCTGGAAATATCAGAATTTAACGTTATCGCTTCTTTTCTCAGATAAGAAATAGCTTGCTCATATGTAACCTCATATACCAAAAATGCAGAACGATCAAACTCACTATTCATTACTAATGAATGGGCAGGAATAATGTCTTTTCCTTTTATCTCTCCGACTACTATGCCGGCATGAAGAACCTTCAATTGCTTCCGTATTACATTCATTTCTTCGACATATCTTTTCGAAAAAGCAGTAATAACCATATCCGTAATTTCAAACACATAATTATCCGGACGGCATAACCAGGCCTTCACTTCATTTGGAACATGTACAGGCTTTTGAGCTTTCTTTCTAGTTTTATCAATAAAGCGCTTCGGCTCTGAGATACTATTTTCTTGGGGTTTACGAAGAACAGCCATAAACAATCCTTCTCCCTTTGTTTTATGAGGAAGAAAGCGATAGACAGGAAAATCAGCATTAAGCAGGTTACCCGTTATTCCCCATTCTTGGGGTATATCATTTATGGATAAGACATCAGCATCATATTCATCTCTGATCCAGCACACATTTTTTTCATTTTCTTCTACATTATATGTACAAGTGCTATATATAAGTATGCCTCCGGGTTTTAAACAATCCCAAATATCCGCGATTATTCTCCGCTGACGCTGCCAACAAATATCGACATTATCCGTACTCCACTCTTCCACCGCTCCCGGATCTTTCCGGAACATACCTTCACCGGAACAAGGAACATCTGCTAGAATCACATCAAAGAAGTTTGTTAAGGAAGAAAAATCCGATGGATCATTATTGGTAACCATAATATCCGGATGTCCCCATTTAACCAGATTTTCCAACAATATTTGTGAACGGCTACGATTCACTTCATTGGCGACCAACAAACTACCATCGGGAAGTAATGAACGCAAATGTGTGGATTTTCCACCGGGCGCAGCACAAAGATCAAAAGCTATCACCGGTTTATCTACATATTTACGCACTACCTGTTCTATAAACATGGATGAGGCTTCCTGCACATAATAACATCCGGCATGAAACAAAGGATCAAAGGTAAAAGTCAAGCGATCAGACAAATAATATCCTGTAGAACTCCAGGGAATTTGGTCTGATAGGAATTTAGAGTCCATGAGTTCCGAATGGTTAGCCGCCTTTCGTGCATTCAAGCGGATACTGGTGGGAGAGTCTTGTTCCAAGGCTGTTTCCAGTTTTTCATATTCGTCTTTACCCAGTAAGGTACTTGTCCGTTCTATAAATTCCCGAGGTAACCTCATACGTTTCTATTGCTTTTTCCTGACAAAGATAGCATCTTTTACGAGAAATTGTCTTTAATTTGAAGAAAATATAAAGTTTATGCAACCAAATGTAACAGTCATTACGTCTAACAATAAATAAAGAAACAAATAAAACGATAACAATGAAAAAGCTTATCCTTATCTTAGCACTTATAACCGCAGGTTATATAACAAGCATGGCTCAAAGCCAAGTTGCAGACAGCATCGTTACAGAAAAGACCACTGAGCAACACATTGCCGATCTCGATTCATTGGTAGAAGTTATAGCTACCAAGATATCGCAAGCAGAAAATATGCAACCAAAATCACATCGAAGTACTTTTGAAAGAGAGTTCGGTAATTCGATTATTCCCCTTGTTGCCATTGTAAGTAGTATGAGTGTACCGGTACTCATTGTACTCATCATCTTTATATTCCGATATAAAAATAAAAAAGTACAATGCGAACTTGTAGCAAAGGCTTTGGAAAGTGGAAAAGATATTCCCGAAGGGCTATTCGGACCAGTTAGACCAGATAAAGACGACAGTCTGATAAAAAAAGGTATAACCAATATTTGCTTAGGGGTTGGTTTAGGAATTTTCCTTTGGGCTATAACCGGAGAATTCGGACTTGGCTGCATCGGTTTTATGATTATGTTTATCGGAATCGGACAAGTCATCATACACAATACCCAGCATCCGTCTCAGGAACAATTCATCAATATCCAAAAGAATAAAACGAGCGGAGAGCCTTCTTCAGAATTCGGTAATACAGAGTTGGTCATTAAGAAAAAATCAGAAAATCAGCCGGAAGAATGAGCCAACTCAATGATATATCGTTAGTTGCACAGGTTGTGGTATTCAAGAATACCACAGCTTTCGATATGTTGGTTAAGAAATATCAATCGTCTATCCGCCGATTCTTTCTTAACCTGACACTCGGCGACGGCGAATTGAGTGATGACCTTGCCCAAGAAACCTTTATAAAAGCATACACAAATATTGCATCTTTTAAGAACTTATCCAGCTTTTCTACATGGCTTTATAGGATCGCTTACAACATTTTCTACGATTATGTGCGCAGTAGAAAAGAAGCCATAGACCTGAATGCTTCGGAAGTAGACAAAACATATCACGTAGAACAAGAGAATATAGGACAAAAGATAGATATTTACGCATCACTTAAAACGCTGAAAGAAACAGAACGTACTTGCATTACGTTATTCTATATGGAAGACCTCAGTATAGATAAAATTGCAGGAATACTTAATTGCCCGCAAGGTACTGTAAAATCACATCTGGCCAGGGCAAAAGAAAAATTATCCGATTACTTAAAACAAAATGGTTATGACAGAAACAGATAATGACAAATTATTAAACCAATTCTTCAAAGAAAATAAAAAGGAGATAGAGGATTTCGGATTCTCCCGAAGGGTTATGAGGAAACTGCCCGGCTACGGAAAGAAGTTGGCAACAATATGGACTATCTTTTGTTCAGGGATTGCCATCGCCCTTTTCTTCATCTTCGATGGCATTGACGCTTTCACCAGGATATTCCATGAGGCTATTACGACTTTAATCCATAGCGAGCTTACCAACATCAACCCACATTGCTTAATGATCATTGTGGTAGTGCTCATCGGTATGGGTATACAAAGAATTTGTTCTATCGAATAATCTATTTTTCATACCCCCTACTGAATTTTTGTCGCGGAACTCATTATCAGCGACTTATCTTCAAATAAGCCTCAAAAAAGAAAACTTATGACATGAATCGTCCTTATGTGTGTTGAAAATTTGTCGCGCTTTTTGCATGAAAACGCCCTACTTCTTTATGCCTGACGCACTACATCTTCCAACCGAATGCACTACATCTTCCGGCAACTTCATAAGAATGATTTAGCCTAGACATCAAAGAGAAATCCGTTAGGCTCCCTTTAGGATAGAAATATTCATGCCTATGAATTTACCAATCCATCCTTAAAAAGTTTGCAAGTTTTTATATCTTTGCTAAATAATCCAAAACAAATAAAGCATGCAAGCAAAGACCTCTCTTATCCTACTCCTGTTTCTCATACTGGCAAGCTGTTGTCACCGTACAGAAAAAGGATATAAAGAGACGAACGCGGGTCATGTAGATTCGATTATTTCTCTTTATAAAGATTCCATGCTATCCCAACCGGTACAAATGAAAAATTTACTATTTGAAAACCGAAAGGATGTTTCAGACAGTATCAGTTATTACAAGCTGACTGTGTTTGCCGGGCTCTGCTGTTATCATAATTATCAAACGGACTCTGCCTTCCTACTGAATAACGAAGCACTGGCATTTTGTTTGCGGCAAGATTCCACAAAACCAAGGATTGCAGAATTGAAGGCCTACGCATATAACTATCTTGGAATCATGCTTCAAGAGACAAACAGAAGGGACTCCGCTTTGGTTTGCTTATTAAAGGCATACCACGCATTATCATATGCCGACGACCGACGTAAACTACCTGACATATGTATCAACATTGCAGATAATTATGTACAAAGCGGAGACTTCCCCGAAGCTACTTACTATTATCGCAAGGCTTTATTTGCTTCTGATTCCCTAAACATGGGAGAGCAACTAAACCATGCCATCTATTGCGGAATGGCACGTATTTATGCGGATATTGATAACTACTCGCTTGCTGAGCATTACTATAAACTAGCAGAGAAAGCATTTGACAGGATTTCACCGTATGAACAATTTTTCTTTGCAAACACACGCGGCAATTATTATTACATCACCGAACAATATGCACAGGCATTACCTTGGTTCTACAAAGCAAACCGAATCAGCTTAAACTTCAAAAAACAAATATACAGGGCGATAATCGACAGTAACTTAGGAGAAGTCTACTTATTATTGGGAAAGCCGGACTCTGCCCTACACTATTTGGATAAAGCAAACAAATATTTCTCCGCCTCCAATCCTGACGAATCTACCGTATTTTACTTCAACGGTCTGTACGCATCATTGGCATTATATCAAAACAATCTCAAAAAGGCGGAAGAACTATTATCGCAACCTTATGACACTGCCACAATAAACCCGACTTACATCTATTTACACAATAAACGAATGGAAGAACTGTATGCAAAGAAAGGAGACTTCCGAAAGGCATATGAATATGACAAAAAGGTTCAATCATACAATGATTCCATCCGCAACACTAAGGCTATCAACTATATAGCAGAAATCGATTCGCGTTACAGGCAGGATACGACATTACTTAAACGTGATATTCTTATTGCACAAAACCAAACTCAGGCACTCCAATTCCGTAATATCAGTATTTTGCTGACATCCATACTCGTAATTTTTACAATGGCAGTAATCCTGACCGTCATTTATGCACGCAGAAAACGCGAACAAAGATACGTCAAGCAAATGGCTACAATCATCAAACTTCGTATGGAAAATGTACGCAACAGGATCTCTCCGCATTTTATCTTCAATGTGTTGAATGTTGTTATCCCGGCACTCCGTCCATACGATGAGCTGGTGAAACCTTTGCACTTGTTGGTACAAGCCATACGTAACAATTTGCTGATCTCTGAAAAAATAGCGATAACACTATCCGAAGAGATAGAAATAGTTCGTAACTTTTTAGATTTAAAACAAAGCATCAACAAGGAATTTCCTACTATCAAATGGGAAATGGCAGAAAAGGTTGATATGCAAACCTTGATTCCCTCAATGATCATGCAGATCCCGATAGAAAACGCAATAAAATACGCCTTTGATTCTTATGAAGAAGGAAATAATAATTCATTGACAATCAAAATATCGGAAACAAACGAGATGCTATCTATTTATATTGAAGACAATGGAACGGGATACAGTCCTAACCGGTTTGCCAACAGTGCCAAAGGAACGGGAACAGGTCTTAAAGTTTTGTTTCGCACCATTGATTTGCTCAATACTAAAAACCAACAAAAGATAGAATTCAAAATAGAGAATCTGGGAACATTATCAACCGAACTGCACGGAACCAAAGTGTCAGTCATTATTCCTGCCAAATACAATTATAACCTATGAACAAGTCTATTACAACAATAATCGTTGACGATCAAGCCAGCTGTATAGAAATACTCAGTAAAGACCTTGCCCGATATCCGGAAATACAGATTATCGAGACAACCACCTCTTCGGAGAAAGCTAAAAAGATTATTATAAAGCAACAACCCGACCTCCTGTTCCTCGATGTGGAAATGCCTAAGATCACCGGGATAGAGTTATTAAATGAAATTCGCTCGTCCATCCACTCCAATCTCTACGTCGTGTTTTACAGCGCATTCGACAAATATATGATAGATGCCCTGCGCGCATCCGCTTTCGATTACTTATTAAAACCTTATGAACCCAACGAACTGGCAGACATCATCAAGAGAGTGAAAAAAGAGATAGAGATGGGGCGAATCAATTTTGAACAATCCATGCGTCGTTTACTTTCCGATGATCGAAAATTTGCGTTACAAACGATTACCGGACTATTGCTATTACGCCGTTCCGACATTCTTTATTTTCAGTATCTTAACGAGCATCGTTGCTGGCAAATGATGTTGACTGATTACAGCGTGCACCGTTTACGTCTTAATATGACAGCAAAAGAGATACTCAGCATTAGTATCTCGTTCCTGCAAGTAAGCCAAGACATTATCTTAAATGTAGATTACCTCCTTTCTATTGAAAATAAGACTTTACGCTGTATGCTTTATCCACCATTTACAGAAATAGACATTAAAGCGTCCAAACGCTACTACTCTAAAATAAAAGAGACTTTGGAAATCATATAAAAAAACGTCCCGCTTAAACATTATTATCTACCGCTTAAACAGCGAAACAGGACGTTTACACACATAAGAAGATTCCGGCTTTTTAAGAGCCAGGAAATATTATCTACTTTTGTGCAGCACAATAACACAGCACAGATATTACTATATTATTAATACTCTCTTAGTTTATCTAAAAAGCAGAACATGCAATAAAACCTGCGAAGGTGAAAAACATGGGAAAATAAGATGTAAGTCGAAAATAAATCTTTCGCACTTACATCTTTTTTTAGTAAGTTTGCAACTCAAAAGAATATAAGCATGAAACAATATCTTGATTTGCTGCAAAGAGTCCTGAACGAGGGGGTACAAAAAGGAGACCGGACAGGCACAGGCACAATTAGTGTATTCGGACATCAAATGCGCTTTAACATGGAAGAAGGATTTCCCTGTCTCACGACTAAAAAGCTTCATCTCAAATCCATCATACATGAGCTTTTATGGTTTCTGCAAGGGGATACCAACGTCAAATACTTGCAGGAAAATGGAGTCAGAATATGGAACGAATGGGCAGATGAAAACGGAGATTTAGGACATATCTACGGTTATCAATGGCGTTCGTGGCCTGACTATAACGGCGGACATATCGATCAAATCAAAGAAGTTGTGGAAACGATCAAGAATAATCCGGATTCACGGCGAATGTTGGTAAGTGCATGGAACGTGGCCGATATTAACAACATGAATCTTCCTCCATGCCATATCCTATTCCAGTTTTATGTTGCAGACGGAAAACTGAGTTTGCAGTTATACCAACGCAGCGCCGATATTTTCCTCGGTGTCCCATTCAATATTGCCTCCTATGCTTTATTGCTGCAAATGATGGCACAAGTCACAGGATTGAAAGCGGGAGATTTCATACATACTTTGGGCGATGCCCATATTTACTTAAACCATTTGGAGCAAGTAAAACTGCAACTGACACGTGCACCCCGTACACTACCTCAGATGAAAATCAATCCTGAAGTAAAAGACATCTTTGATTTCAAATTTAATGATTTTGAGTTAATCAATTACGATCCGCATCCGCATATTAAAGGCGAAGTTTCCGTTTAAAGAATTAACCGGTTGAAATATGAATATATCTATAATTGTAGCAGCTTCACAGAACAATGCTATTGGTAATAATAACAAATTGCTTTATTGGTTACCTAATGATTTAAAGCGTTTTAAAGCCTTAACCAGCGGGCACACAATCATTATGGGACGCAAAACTTTTGAATCCCTTCCTAAAGGTGCATTACCTAACCGTAGAAATATTGTCTTATCCACTCAAAAAGACATTCATTTTGACGGAGCCGAAATTTTCTCTTCACTTGAAGAGGCTATAAGACATTGTAATCCGGAAGAAGAAATATTTATTATCGGTGGAGAAAGTGTCTACAAACAAGCTATGGATTTGGCCAATCGCATTTATTTAACCAGAGTTGAAGATAGTACCAAAGAAGCGGATGCTTTTTTCCCGATTATAGATGAGAAGATATGGAAAGAAAAAAGTAGAGAAGCTCATTCCATAGATGAGAAACATCTCTACCCTTATATCTTTATCGATTATCAAAAAGACATCTAGTCTTCTTCATCCACCTCAATATCCAAAATAGGCATTTGCCTTTTGATAGCTTCATGGAAAGAAACTAAAGTTTCTGTACGTGCCAAACCTAACGGTTGCAGTTTATCATGTATGATACTCAGCAAATGATGATTGTTTCTTGCATATATTTTAATGAACATATCATATTGTCCGGTAGTAAAATGACATTCCACTACTTCCGGAATCTTAGTCAATTCTTTAGTAACCGTATCAAACTGCTCCGGATCTTTTAAATAAAGTCCGATATAAGCGCATGTCTCATATCCTATTTTCTCCGGATCAAGCACATATTCCGATCCTTTTAATATACCTAAATTCGTTAGCTTCTGAATGCGCTGATGGATAGCTGCACCAGAAACATTACAAGCACGGGCTACTTCCAGGAAAGGGATTCTCGCATTACTTGCTATTAGTTTTAGTATCTGCTCATCTAACTTATCTAATTGATGATGTCCCATATAATTATAGTCTAAAAATTAATTAATACTCTATTTTTCGCAAAGTTAACTATTTTTCCAAGGATAAATCACACAAATCATAACTTTTATACATAATAATCGAATAAACTCACATTTTTCAACTTCTATAACAGTTCCATGATTTCTTTCTTAAACAAAAAGTAAAAGATACTCAAAAGAATTGTAGCTATGCCTCCTAAATCATATCTTTGTAAAAAATGCATTGATATGAAAAACAATATTATAATAGTTTTAGTATGCCTCTTACTATCAAGTATAGCAACCGCACAAGAGTTTAATAATTTCTTTTCAGATAAAACTTTACGGGTTGATTACATATTTTCAGGCAATCAGGATAAACAGTATATTAGTTTAGATGAATTATCCCAATTGCCATCATGGGCAGGAAGACGACACAACCTTTCTGACCTTCCGTTAAAAGGAAACGGAGAAATAGAAATGAAAGATAAAAAGACTGGGACTATAATTTATCGAACCTCTTTCTCTACTCTTTTTCAGGAATGGCTCACAACCGACGAAGCAAAATCCATATCCAAAGGTTTTGAAAACACTTATCTATTGCCGTATCCACTTTTAGCCGTCGATATTAAAGTTTCATTAAAAGATAGCAGAGGAAATGTGACTACAAGCCTAACGCATACTGTAGACCCTATCGACATATTAATACATAAAAGAGGTACAGACAACATCACTCCGCACAGATATATAATAAAGAACGGAACTCCGGAAGATTGTATTGATGTGATCATATTGGGAGAAGGATATACAAAAAATGAGTTGGATACTTTTTATATAGATGCACAAAAAGCCTGCGAAAACATTCTTTCTTATGAACCGTTTAAAAGTTTTAAAAACAAATTCAACTTTATAGCCGTAGCCAGTGAATCTAAAGATTCCGGTGTCAGTACTCCCGGCAAAGGTATTTGGAAAAACACCATATTCAATTCACACTTTAACACATTTTATTCCGATAGGTATCTGACTACTCGTCAAGTGAAAGCTATTCATAATGTGATTGCAGGTATACCTTATGAGCATATTATAATTTTAGCGAATACAAAGAAATATGGAGGAGGAGGCATTTATAACGCCTTTACCCTCACAACTGCGCATCATGAAAGTTTCTTACCGGTTGTCGTCCATGAATTTGGTCATAGTTTTGCAGGTTTAGCTGATGAGTATTTTTACGAGCAAGACGTATTCAGTGATACTTATCCTTTTGATGTGGAACCATGGGAACAAAATATCACTACTCTTGTTAACTTTGAAGAGAAATGGAAAGATATGCTGCCCGACAATATTCCTATTCCTACAACGCCAAATTCTAAAGAGCCTTACAAAATAGGAGTATACGAAGGTGGTGGTTATTCTGCCAAAGGTATTTATAGACCGGCATTCAACTGCCGTATGCGAACAAATAATGCCACAACATTTTGTCCGGTATGCCAAAGAGCAATCGAAAGAATGATAAAATTTTATACAGACAAATAAAAAGAGGAAAAATTTATGATTTCAATCAAAAGGGTTAGAACCAGTGATAAAGAATATGCTTTTGCAGAACAGTTATTAATGACAGCATTCCCGCCCGAAGAGCATCGGGAACTAGAAACACAAAGAGATTTCACTGACAATAATGAATTGTTTTATAATAATATCATCCTTGAGAATGATGTTCCCATAGGTATTGTCAGTTTCTGGAACTTCAATGATTTCTATTATATAGAACATTTTGCAATCTCTCCGGATTATCGAAATGGGGGCTACGGAAAGAAAGTATTGGAATATTTAAACCAACAAATTTCAGCTCCTATTGTATTAGAAGTAGAACTTCCAGAAACAGAAATGAGTAAAAGGAGAATTAACTTTTATAAGAGGATAGGATATAAACTAATTCAAGAAGAATATTATCAGCCACCTTATAGAAAACAAGATAATAAATTACCGATGTTTCTTATGGCTTATGACCAAAATCAAGAAATAACAGATTTCACACCTATTAAAAAGAAACTATACAAGTATGTATATAATGTAGATGAGAATTATAAATGAAAAAAGGAGGTCTAAAAACCTCCTTTTTATTATTTTAGAACCCAACTATTACTGACGCGGTTGCGCTGAATAGTTAATCTTCAAAGCATAAGCCTGACGAAGTGCCTGTTTAATATCTGTTACGATACCCATTTTTGTTTCCTTATCAATTTTCAAAGATACGGTCATAAACGGTTGGTCTTCTTCTTTCATACTTGTTCTCTCCTGAGTAATATAATCCTGGATTTCAGCAACATCAGCAAACTTATCATTTAACTGAATACGGCTTTCAGAACCCATTTTCTTACGCAAATCAGCAGTAGGCTTACCTACATAAATAAACGTCACCAATGATTTCTTTTCCAGTTTCTCCAACTCTGTACCTGTCGGAACCTTAAACTCAACCTTTAATGTTACTTCACGCATTGTTGTTACAATCATAAAGAAGAACAACAGTGTAAAGATAAGGTCAGGTAAAGAAGAAGTATTCAGAGCAGGCATTCCACGTTTACCTGTTTTATTAAATTTTCCCATTACTTCTTCCCTCCATAGTTTTTAGGTTCTGCCTCAGATATCTTTTGAGGATAATACTCACGAATCGCTTTTTGTTGCTCTTCGTCCAATTGATTATAATCTTTCTGCCATTTTTCCTGAGCTAATTCATTTCTCAACTCATTATAAGCAGCGACCAATTCATTCTGTACATCAATGTACGCCTGATAACTGGTTCCACGGTCATTTTGCAAAGAAATTACATGGTTCTCCGTTACCATGACTTTACCGAAATATGGAATATTCTTCTCATGCTTTTCTGGTAGTTTCTCGTCATTATAAGGATTCGCAATAAAATCTTTAGCTCTCTGTCTTAATTGCTTAATTGTTATGTAATCAGAACCACACATCAACTGATCATTTGAATTTAAACGAACAGCTAGAACGTTACGCTCTTTTACAATGATATCATCTATTTTCTGATCCTTTTCCGGTGGAGGCGGTAAACGTCTTGCCAAACCACGGTCAGTATCCATAGAAGTAGTGATAAGGAAGAAAATAAGCAATAAGAAAGCAATATCGGCCGTCGAACTCGAATTTATCTCGGGTACACTTCTTTTTCCTTTTGCCATTACTTACTCTTTTATATTATCGGTAACCCGACAATGATTACAAAAATTTCTTTCTAATACTAAATCCAAAGATCAAAAGAATCAATGCTCCCATCATGAAATAGATAGAATATAGGAACATATCTGTCAATTTTAACCAGAATGGAACATTATCAGTACCATCATAACCTGGTAAAACTAACGCTTCACCACTACCCATTGACCATGAAACAATTAAAAGAACTACCAGAGCAATAATACCAATTAAAGACTTCACTGCTTCTTTTGGAGAATCCATAAAATTGCTGACAAATTGGAAGATAGCAGCTAAAACCGTAACACATACAGTTATGCCCATCAAGACATATATCCAATAAATAAGTGGATCAGTATATGCAGGCTGAGACATTTCCGGATCAGCAACAATCCGGTTTGCATCTTCACCTCCAAAGAAGAACAATCCTAAGATCACAAGCGTAATAGCAAGAATCACATATAGGACAGTTCCTGATATTTTTTGAATTTTAACTTTCATTTCTCTAAAAATTATTTTTTGTACTTCAGGTTGTATTTGATTACCATATCAAGCAAAGTAATAGAAGAATCTTCCATTTCGCTTGTCAAAGCTTCAATCTTTGAAAGAATGTAGTTGTAGAACAACTGAAGAATCAAAGCAACAATCAAACCAAAGATAGTAGTAATCAAGGCAACTTTCATACCGCCGGCAACAACCGTCGGAGAAATATCACCTACTTGTTGGATTTTATCGAATGCCTGAACCATACCGATTACAGTACCCAAGAATCCTAATGACGGAGCCATTGCGATAAACAATGTAATCCAAGAACATCCTTTTTCCAAATAACCAGCTTGAACACCGCCGTAAGAAACAACAGATTTCTCAACTACATCGATACCTTGATCAATTCTCATCAAACCTTGATAGAAAATTGAAGCAATAGGACCTCTTGTGTTACGGCAAACTGTTTTAGCAGCTTCAATATCACCTTTTTCCAAAGCAGCTTCTACAGCAGCAATAAGTTTTTTAGTGTTAACTTCAGCCAAGCTAAGATAGATAATTCTTTCAATACAGAAAGCCAAACCAATAACCAATGCAATAGCAACGAAACTCATGAAGAATGCAGAACCTTCAATGAATTTTGTTTTCAATTCTTTATGGATACCACCTTCTTCTTCAGCAACGGCCGTAGTTACCTCAGCAGTTGTAGCTTCTTCAACCGCAGGAGCAGTTTGTTCTGTTTGTTCTGTTGCAGCAGCCTCATCTTGAGCTAAAGCTATCTGAGTTGATCCAAATGAGAGGACTCCCATCACTGCAAGAATTGCAAATAACTTTTTCATTGTGTGTCTAATTTTTTAAGATTAATTAATTAATTATTGTTTTATATTTACTTGTTAATTTCAGTGCATTATTGCGGAGAAAGCGGGATTCGAACCCGCGATACGCTTTAGGCGTATACACGCTTTCCAGGCGTGCCTCTTCAACCACTCGAGCATCTCTCCATTATAATAGGATATCATTCCTTTTAAATCGGCTGCAAATTACAAAAAAAATGCGAATCCCAAATAATTTCAGGCACAAATGTATTCTTTTTTTTCGTCCCAAACAGCATTATTCCTCTTTAATCTTTGATAAACGTGCAAAATTAATAAACTTTAAAATCTTCCCATCTTCATTCTGTAAGCTTAAACACCTCTAAAGCATTTTTATTTGTTAATTCCGCCATCTTTTCAACTGATATTTCATATATCTCAGCCAACTTATTTAAAACATCTTTCACATTGGCACTTTCATTACGCTTCCCTCTGTTGGGCACCGGAGTTAAATAAGGAGAGTCAGTTTCTAAAACGATCCGGTTTATCGGTACATCTCTCAGCACATCCGGCAAAATAGTTTTTTTGAAAGTCACGACTCCATTGATGCCTAACTTAAAGTTTTTAAAGCTCAATAATTTATCTGCTTCAGCTTTAGTTCCCGTAAAACTATGAAAGATTCCTCTCAAATTAGTATCTTCTATATAAGGAAGCATTAAAGCATATAACTCTTCGAATGCTTCACGACAATGTATAATCAGAGGTAACTTATACTCTATAGCCCATTGTAGTTGCGTTACAAATGCATTTTCTTGTTGCATACGATAAGTCTTATCCCAATACAAATCCAAACCAACTTCACCTATCCCAACAAAATTATTAGATAAATCAAGCATTTCTTTCATCTGCTTCAACTCAATCTCATAATTTTCCTCCACAGATGTCGGATGCAGACCGATCATCGGATAACAATAGCCTGCATATTGCGATGCAACTCGCAGCATATCACTAATAGTCGAGTTATCAATATTGGGCATAAACACCTTTGAAACACCAATACTCTTTGCTCGTTCAATAACTTCAGGCAAGTCTTCTTTAAATTCCTTTAAAAATAAATGAGAATGTGTATCTATGAATTCCATAAACGTCTACTCCGGTTTCTTTTCTCCTGTCCTATAGTAATAGACAACTCCATATTCCCGACATTTATTCAATCGTTCCTCACCCGATAAGTTTTCAAATCTCTTCTCTATTTGATTCCACAAATCCAATATTATTTCATCAGCCCTTCCACGCATAGAAGCTAATTTTTCCAAACTACGATTAGTTATATTTTGAAGATTCTTTTGGCATTCGTATCCTTCTTTAAAAATATCGTAATGTACAATAACCTTTGCTATCGTTGGATTATAAATAGGGACACCACCATGACGAAGTCTTTCTTTTTCTCCCGCAATGATTTTATCACCCCATTCCAAAACAGAAACTTCACTCGATAAATCTGGAACGCTATAGTTCTCTCTCGGCAAACCATAAAAGTCCTTATATTCTTCCTTAATTTCAGAACGAATAACTGCCAAATTCAAAACCTGAATAAAATGAGATATGTACAACCGAGCATTCTTAACATTACCCTGATACTTTTTACTGGAATTTACTTGATTCTCCAAACATTGTTTATAATATGCCCGAGCCACTTTAAAACGAGAGAGAAAGCTCCTTGCCTCCGACAACGTATTCAACGAAATAATCGGATTATATGTATCTCCTTTTTCCAAAGCCATACTTAAAGCTTTAATTCTGGCTTGATCCGTATTAGGTAATCTTCTGTAGGGCATAAAACTAATTACATTTCCCGGTACATTAAATGTTCTGCAAAATTCTTTAACTCAAGTGTTTTCTCTACAGGGAGATTGACTTCTAAAAGACTGGCAATTCCTTGCATATAGTGTTCTCTCATCTTATTTTCACAAACATTCTTTATACCTATTTTATCATATAGGTCAGTGACTGCTTCAATTTTCTCTAAAGGATTATAATCAGCTTTGGAGATCCAAGTCAAAAGTTCTTTTCTTTGGGCTTCATCTGCACGTTCCAAAGCCTTTATTAGCATAAAGGTCTTCTTATTGCAAAGGATATCTCCGCCTATATTTTTCCCGAATAATTCCGGATTTCCATACACATCCAGGAAATCATCTTTCAATTGAAATGCAATTCCTATTTGCATCCCAAATGTATATAAAGCATCAGCATCCGCAGTGGAAGCCCCTGCTAATATTGCACCTATCTTCAAACTGGCAGCTAATAAAACGGCAGTCTTAAGACGTATCATTTCAATATACTCGTCTGCCGTAACATTTTCACGAGTTTCAAATTCCATATCAAACTGCTGTCCTTCACAAATTTCCAAGGCTGTTTGACTAAATAGCCCAAGAATTTCATCTAAATGTGCCGGGATATTTCTTGTCAAGAACTGATATGCCAGTACAAGCATCGCATCTCCGGAAAGTATTGCCGTATTTTCATTCCAGACTTTATGCACCGTAGCTTTTCCACGTCTCATATCCGATCGATCCATCAAGTCATCATGTAATAACGTATAGTTATGATAAGTTTCTAAAGCAACGGCTTGTGACATCACCGTAGATACATCATCCTTATATAGGTTGTAAGCCATCAACATAAGTACAGGACGAATGCGTTTTCCACCTAAAGACAACACATACTCTATCGGATCATATAATCCTTTCGGAGTACGGTTATATTGTAATTTGGAGATATATGAATTTACATCATCCAATAATTGGAGAGCAGTAAACATGGTATAGAAATTATATTAAGGATTTTAGAAAAAAGAGGCTGCATATAGCAGCCTCCCATACTTTATACAAACATTCATGTTATTTCTTTACTGTAATTTGAATGTTACCGGTACTGTGTACTTAACACGTACGGCTTTACCTCTTTGCTGACCAGGTTTCCATTTAGGCATACTCTTAATCACACGCAAAGCTTCTTTATCCAAATAAGGGTCAACGCTACGTACAACAACCGGGTCAACGATAGAACCGTCTCTGTTTACAACAAACTGTACAATAACTCTACCTTGAACACCATTTTCTTGAGCGATTGTCGGATATTTGATATTCTTTCCTAAGAACTTCAAACATTCAGCCATACCACCCGGAAATTCCGGCATTACTTCTACAACCTGAAATATTGTTTCTTCTTCAGGTTCTTCTTCCTCTACTTCTACAGGAACATACTTAACTTCAACAGCCTTACCAGTTTCTTCAGTTGTAGCAATTGCAGTTTCTTGTACATCAGCATTATCCTCTACGATATTCAGGACTTCAGCTACGGAAGGAGCTTCAGGTGGAGGTGGAGCTTTAATTTCTTCCTGTTGTGTAATAGGAATAATCTCTTCCTCGAAAACTAAGTCAACTATACCCGAATCCGTTGCAACCTTAACGTCACGTTGAGTCCATTCGAACGCAACGAACATAAGAGCTAAGACGATAACGTAACCGACTAACAGCCAGGTACCTCTTTTACCTTCCAAATCTGCTTTAGGCGACTTCTTTACTTCCATATTATAATATAATTTTTTATGTGTTTCTCACTTTCGGGCAAATGTAGCACATTTTTTTAGATAACCTTTTCCTTTCACTATTTTTTTTGTGCCAACGCATAACCATTTTTAATTTTTTAATCCTTTCTACACCCTAAAATAAAATATTTCACGTTCTTATAAATGTAAATTGCAGCAAGGACCAATATTTATGCTACAAATTTAAAGTAGATATTTTAAAATAGCCGTATATTTGGCAACAATTTTATCAACATTAATGAAAAAAGTTCTATTTATCATTCTTTTTTCCTTTATATATATAGGATTACAAGCGCAAGAAGGAACCAGTACCTTTAATTTCCTAAAGTTACCGATTTCATCACATGCCGCAGCTTTAGGTGGCGAGAATGTATCTGTGATAGAAGACGATTTAACAATGGCCTTTCAGAATCCGGCTTTGTTATCCTGTGTTGCCGACCGTACCCTTAACCTTAATTATATGGTATATATGGATGGAGTCGGAGTTGGTAGTGCCGCTTTTTCAAAAGTCATCAATGACCGTTCGGCATGGGCTGTAGCTGCTCAATATTTTGGTTATGGTAAAATGAAACAAACAGATCCGGAAAACAATATACTAGGTGAGTTTTCTGCAAAAGACATGGCTTTCATGGGGATATACAATTACGATTTAAGTGATTATTGGAGTGGTGGAGTCACAGCCAAAATGATCTATTCCAAATATGAAGAATACTCATCTTTTGCCATCGGAGTAGATTTAGGTCTGAATTATTATAATGAGAATTCCGATTTCTCCGCTTCTATCGTTTTCAAGAATCTGGGAGGACAGATAGTCGCCTATGATGAAAAACATGAGAAGTTGCCTGTCGATATCCAATTAGGTATCAGTAAAAGACTGGCACACGCCCCTTTCCGCCTGTCAATCACTATGCCTATGCTGAACAACTGGCAATCTTCTTATACGACTGATGGTGAAAAACAAAAATTCGGTACCATTCTATTAAATCACTTTGTTTTTGGTCTTGATTTCAATCCATCTGATAATTTTTACATATCTTTGGGCTACAATTGCAGGCGCGCCAACGAAATGAAAATAGATGGTTCCTCCCATTGGGCGGGACTAACCGCCGGCGCGGGCATACAAGTCAAGAGGATTAAATTCGGAGCATCATACGCTAAATATCACTCGGTGGGTTCCTCTTTCCTCTTTAACCTAGCAATGACAATGTAATTTGAATATTTTATTAAGACATGAAAAAGATTACAATAGCTATCGACGGTTTTTCTTCTTGCGGCAAAAGTACAATGGCAAAGGATCTTGCCAAAGAAATAGGATATATCTACATTGACAGTGGAGCTATGTATAGGGCTGCCACTCTATATTGCATAGAAAACAATCTCTTTTTGGAAGACGGAAATGTCAACACCAAAGAACTGGAGAAACAGATAGACAACATCCATATATCTTTCCAACTGAACACTCAAACAAATCGTCCCGACACTTATTTGAACGGTATTAATGTTGAAGATAAAATCAGAACGATGGAAGTTTCCTCTAAAGTAAGTCCGGTAAGTGCTGTCGGATTTGTACGTGAAGCAATGGTTGCTGCACAGCAAAAGATGGGTGAAGCCAAAGGTATTGTTATGGATGGCCGTGACATCGGTACAACAGTTTTCCCTAATGCCGAACTTAAGATTTTCGTAACGGCTTCCGCCCAAATACGTGCACAAAGACGCTTTGACGAATTAAAAGAGAAAGGACAGCAAGCTGATTTCAATGAGATATTGGAGAATGTGGAGAGCCGGGATTATATCGACCAACACCGTGAGGTAAGCCCGTTAAAGCAGGCAGATGATGCTATTCTACTGGATAACAGTCATATGAGCATTGCCGAGCAAAAACAATGGTTGATGGATAAATTCCAAGAAGTAATTCAAAAAGCCTAATCAATGATAAAAGTAGAAATAGATGAAGAATCGGGTTTCTGCTTTGGGGTGGTAACTGCCATAAAAAAAGCGGAGGAAGAACTCACTAGCGGAGAAACACTCTACTGCTTGGGAGATATTGTGCACAACAGTAAAGAAGTGGAGCGTTTAAAAGAAATGGGGCTAATCACCATTAATCATGAAGAATTTCGCCGTCTACGCAATGCCAAAGTCTTACTCCGTGCACACGGCGAACCACCTGAAACTTATACGATTGCCAAAGAAAACAATATTGAAATTATCGACGCTACCTGCCCGGTGGTGCTCAGACTCCAAAAACGTATAAAGCAAGAATACAAACAAAAAGACGACATACAAAAAAAACAAATCGTAATCTACGGAAAGAACGGTCATGCCGAGGTACTGGGATTGGTAGGACAGACGGACGGAAAGGCCATTGTAGTCGAGAAGCTGGACGAAGTCAAAAAGCTGGATTTTAACCGTGATATACGTCTTTACTCACAGACGACAAAGTCTTTAGAAGGCTTTCAGGAGATTGTAGCATATATAAAAGAACATATTTCTCCCGAAGCAACCTTTGAGTTTTACGATACTATTTGCAGACAAGTAGCCAACCGTATGCCCAACATACGTAAATTTGCAGCAGCACACGACCTCATTTTCTTCGTCAGCGGTAAGAAAAGCTCCAATGGAAAAGTTCTTTTCGGAGAATGCCTGAAAGTAAACCCGAACTCATATCTCATAGACAGCCGGGAAGAAATAGACAATAAGTTATTAAATGGTATCAGCTCTATAGGTATCTGCGGAGCCACCTCTACCCCGAAATGGCTAATGGAAGAAATATCAAGATACATTAAAAAACAAATCGCGATAAGTGACGAAGAAATACATTAACGTTCTTTATTAGTACCCTGACTATATTATTTCTGAACCGGAACAACTTATCCGAGTTTTTTTTAACTTTGCAGCCATAATCAAAACAATAAGAGTTATTATGGGAACGGTAAAATGTATTGGTATTTTAACTTCAGGAGGAGATGCTCCCGGCATGAACGCCGCCATCCGTGCTGTAACCAGATCAGCTATCTACAACGGTTTTCAGGTAAAAGGTATATATCGCGGTTATGAAGGACTTATAACCGGAGAAATAGAAGACTTTAAGACTCAAAATGTCAGCAACATCATACAGCAAGGTGGTACTATACTGAAAACCGCCCGTTCTAAAGAGTTCAAAACTCCCGAAGGAAGACAGAAAGCATACGAGAATATGCAGAAAGAAGGAATCGACGCTTTGGTCGTTATCGGCGGAGACGGTTCTTTAACCGGAGCACGTATCTTCGGCGAAGAATTCAATATCCCTTGCATAGGACTTCCGGGTACTATCGACAATGACTTATATGGAACAGACAGCACTATCGGTTATGACACAGCCATGAATACAATCATCGAATGTGTAGACAAGATCCGTGATACGGCAACCTCGCATGACCGTCTTTTCTTCGTCGAAGTAATGGGACGTGACGCCGGATTCCTTGCGCTGAACAGTGCCATCGCTTCCGGTGCAGAAGCGGCTATCATACCGGAAGACCGTACGGATGCCGACCAATTGGAAGAGTTCATTAACCGGGGATTCCGTAAGACAAAGAAAAGTAGCATCGTTATTGTTGCCGAAAGCCCGAAAGACGGTGGAGCTATGCATTATGCCGAACGTGTTAAAAACGAATATCCGCAATATGATGTACGCGTTACCATTCTTGGACACATTCAAAGAGGCGGACGCCCGACTGCTCACGACCGTATTCTTGCCAGCCGTTTAGGTTGTGCGGCTATTGAAGCCATTATGGAAGGACAACGTAACATTATGGTGGGTATACAAAACAATACGATTGTTTACGTACCATTTATCAAAGCCATTAAAAATGACAAGACGATAGACAGAAGCCTCATCCGTGTTTTGGACGAACTATCTATCTAAAGAAAAGCATATATCCTATAATCTTGATTCTTCACCTTTTACCGAAGCCTCTTATCACAAAAGAGTACAAGGTAATGGGTGAAGTTTTTTATTATCTGCTCCAATCAGATCTATCGACTTGATATTGCAATTTCACCGTCTTTATCGTCCAATCGTTTAGCTCGGGGAAGCCTTGCGTTTGCCCTTGGGGAAACGACAGGTTTACCTGGCCTAAACGCAAGGCTTCCCCGGGTGAAACGATTGAGAGATAAAGAACGAAAATACCGTTACCCCCGTATTATTTATTTCTTGAGCTCGGCGAAGTAAGTGTCCAACAGCTTCTTCGCGGCAACAAACGAGGTTAAATTACCACGCAACACCTGTTTTTCCAAATCAGGAAGCATTTCATTGATAATCGGATTATGATAAAAGCTACCACGAAGATGCTCATTGATAGACTCATACATCCAGTATTTGGATTGTTCGTTACGACGATAATCAAAATAGCCGTTTGCCTTTACAAAATCAATATAGGCATATACCATATCCCATACCTCTTTTACTCCTATATTATAGAAGCCGGAATAAGTCAGTACCTGAGGAGTCCAGCCGGATTCCGGAGCCGGAAACAAATGCAAAGCATTACGAAACTGTGACGCCGCAAGTTTGGCTTTATCTATATTACTGCCATCTGCCTTATTAATAATGATTCCATCCGCCATTTCCATGATACCGCGCTTAATGCCTTGAAGTTCATCGCCCGTTCCGGCAAGTTGAATAAGCAAAAAGAAATCGACCATCGAGTGCACAGCCGTTTCGCTCTGCCCCACTCCTACCGTTTCAACAAAAATCTTATCAAAACCGGCAGCTTCGCAAAGAATAATCGTCTCACGCGTCTTACGAGCAACCCCTCCGAGTGAGCCGGCCGATGGACTGGGACGAATAAAAGAATCCGGATGCACAGACAGTTTCTCCATACGGGTTTTATCTCCGAGAATACTACCTTTGGAACGTTCGCTACTCGGATCTATGGCAAGAACAGCCAGCTTACCGCCTTTCTCAAGCACATGAAGCCCGAACACATCTATCGAGGTACTTTTGCCTGCACCGGGAACGCCGCTAATGCCCACACGAATAGAGTTACCGGAATAAGGAAGGCACTTTTCGATTACTTCCTGAGCAATCTGCTGATGTTCCGGACGTACACTTTCCACCAGAGTAACCGCACGGCTTAACACCGTAATATCTCCTTTCACAATACCGTCTACATAATCCGCAATCGTCAAATCACGTTTTTTTGCCTGCTTGCGCAATTTCAGATACGGATTTACGGAAGACGGTTGTTCTATTCCCTTATTGACAGTCAGTCCCTTATATTCTTCACTATTTTCGGGATGTTCCATAGCTAATCGATTTTTATTTGGTTGTTGCTTTTATCTTAATCATTACTTTCGGATGTATGGGATCGTTTGTTATCATCAGTACACGTGGTGAAGACTTCAATTTCTTCAATCCTTTACCCCGAAGCGATATTTTCAAGGTAGTCGATGCTCCCGGCTCTATATAACGCTTCTTCAAACTAACATTGACAATCGGATTAAATACCTGAAGTTCTTTAATATCCAACCGGGACTTTCCGGTATTGGTAATCGTAACCTTATGAGTCACTCTGTCCTTTGCCTCCAATGCTCCCATATTCAGTTCCGTAGCAGAAAGTGTAATGGCGGGTGCATTCAGCTTCTGCTGCTCCGTCAAACGAGAGAAGTCAGGCAGCAACACAGCCGAAACCGTAATTTCATTCCCTTCTCCCACTTTATCACCGGGGAAACGGGCCAGATAGACCGAAGTCTGCGTCAATCCCAAATTCATCAAATGTTTAGAATCCAGCGTTAATTTTATCTTCCCGATTCCGTCTTTCCCTAACTTGGCCGGAACAGCTTCCGCTTTCAAATACGGCGGAAGATGCATCAAAACCGGTTCATAAGGCTTATCCGAAGTATTAACCAAATTAATCTCCGCCATAGGTTGATCGCCCTTATTTGCATCAGGAAACTCTATTTCCATCCTATCTAACCGTATATTGCCTATCTGATAAGGAAAAGCATCATAGTTTTTCACTTCCGTAGAAACAGTTCCTTTTATAGTTAAATAAATCGGGGTATTCGATGCATTGCAATAGACGCCTACCGTCTTATGGAAACGTCCTATGGCCTTAGCGTCAAAAGTAGACTTTACGAATCCGCTTGTACCCGGCATAATCGGTTCCTTTGTCCATCCGGCTACCGTACACCCGCACGAAGTTGTCACCTTCGTTATAACCAACGGTTTATTTCCATCATTAATTACTTTAAACTCGGCAGTAACAGGACTATTCCACATAATCGTCCCAAAGTCATGCACCTTTTCATTAAAAGAGATTTTGGGTTGTGCATGAGTCAACGTCGTAAAAAACAATAAAAGAGTAAATACGGATAATATTTGTTTCAAGTTCATAATCAAAGCATTAATATGAGGGCGGAACAATTCCGCCCTTCTTCTTATTTCAATACCCGACAAATTTAGTGTTTTTCCATTAATATCCCATTCTACCCGTCTATTTTTCTATAACCTTAATACGGTTCGAACCGGTATGCGCAGAATACTCAGGCGCATAAGCCGACTGGATAGTTGCAATACCGGTAGCGTATTCACCATCCCGGGATACATAATAGGTACTATCCAACGTATAAGTGCCTTTACGCAGAGACTCGATGAAGAATTCAGAGGAAGCATCCTTTACTGCCAGATAATAACCGATACCGTTTTGCCAGCGATAGCCGGACAAGGTGGTCAATGGTTCCAGACACGCCGCTCTCTCATCTTTCAACTGAACAAAATCCATATCTCTGTCAGTACGGATTACCAGACGCACTACAACTTTATCACCCGCCTGCAAAACACTTGTATCGACCAATGGTATAAGTTGGGCACGCCCGTCAACCATTTTCTCTATGTACAATTTCTTATCGACGGACAACGGAGCACCCTGTTGAGTTACTTTGTCCATGTTTTCCAGGTATTGCGCATAGACAGCCCCCCATGCTACTCCGGCATCTTTCTTTTCCACCGTTATCTTTTTCATATTGGGAGTGATCTCCTTTCCTGTCAATGTCTCCTTCACATAACCCAGTCCGGGAGCAGTCGTCTTAGCAGAAGTAGCAGTTTCCAATACTTTATTGCCAAGAACAATTCTCACATCCCCCTGATTGTCAAGCAGACTTGTTCCGCGATTCAATAATGCATAAATCGCATCCACCGTAGCCATAGGAGAATCCCATGCTTGTGTACGTTTCTGCATCAGTAACCATATCTTCAACTGTTCTACTGCCTTCATGTTTTTACTAACCAGCTCCATCGCTTCTATTACAGCCACTTGCGTAGGAATACGATAGGCCGAATAAGAATAAACTGCTTTCTTGGTATCATAATACATACCCTTATCTTTTGTTTCTACCGCATATTCCTGCAAAGAAGCCATAAAATCACGGGCGGCAGCCATCTTCCCGGCTTTTTCCAGGATAATAGCGGACAGTGCCTTACCATAAATCGTCTGCAACCCAACGGAGTTTGCCAGCTTATCAATAAAGTAAGCATTCGCGCGTCGGTTGGCAGCAGAAAGTTTAGCATCCGTCAACATACATATATATAGGTAACGAACAGTCAGCTCGGAGGGTAACCAATCTTTATCTCCCTTTTTCTCCGCCTCTTGCATTAACTTATATTCTTTTAAAGCCTCATCATCCAAGTAAGCAAATGCCTTGTCATACATAACCAATGCTTCTCCTTCTAAAGGTTTCCCTGTCAATACCTGCATACGTCCCAACGCTTCTACAACATATTGGGTTATATATCTGCTGCCGCTCATACCCTTATACCACGTCCAAGCTCCGTCGGCTAATTGCAAACTTTGCAACTTATTAACGGCAACCGCATTCTCACTCTGCTGCCTGTTCAAATCAAATAACAGAGCGATACGTTGCTTTTGTTCTGCCTCATTCGTGGCTTCGGTCAGCCATGGCGACTCTTCAAGCAGAATATTCTTCAGCTCCTGATTCTTTTGCAAATTGCTCCATAAAGTTTCTTTCGTTCCACCTTGTGCACGCCATGCATCAAATACAGCCTTAATACGCGGGTTGGCATTAACGATATATGATGCCACATTGTTGGCGTAATATGCCGAAACCCATGAAATAGCATCTTCATTGGTTGGATTACTCAATGAAGGCAATGCCTGTACGGCATACCATGCAGGATTGCCTGTAAACTCTACGGTCAGTTTACGGTCTGTTGCCGTTTTACTACCTTTGTTAAACAACCCTTCAAGGGAATAAGTCTTTGTCTCTTCACCGACAACGGTCATCGGAATACTCTCGGTTATCCACTCTTTGCCTGTCAATACCGGCACATAACGTTGTTCTCCGTCACTAAACGTACCACCATCCGCAACAATCCGGCACGCCATTACATCCATATTATCTTTTACATCAAAAGCAAAAGTAACCGCTTCCGTCTTACCCGCCTCTACCGTAAACTTCTGTTTCTGCTTAAAGAATACCTTATCATCAACCGGATTAAACAATTCCATCCGAACCGTTCCGGAAATCGTCTTATCGGTTAAGTTGATGATACTTGAAGCAACCGATGTATGGTCGCCTATCCTTACAAAGCGAGGTATATTCGGCGACACCATAAATTCTTTACGTGCAACCGCATTCGCTGTCAACTTCGCCCAATCCATATTCTTGGTATGGGATAATCCCATAAACTTCCACTCTGTCAAGCTTTCCGGTAATATGAAGGAGAAAGAAACTTCTCCGTCGGCATTGGTACGGAGTTGCGGGTAGAAGAAAGCCGTCTCCGCAAAGTCTGTACGAACAGCCGATTCCGGAGCATCTTCAACTTCTTCTGCAGACTCCGGAGTGGCATCTGTCAATAACTCTTCTTGTGCTGTCATAACATTTGCTTCTACTCCATAATCATAGCTTCCTTTGGTACGCATACCTTTGGCGGCTCCCGCCAAATAACCGACGCGTTTTATAGGCGATATAGCATTAAAGGTAGATCCTAAGATTAAGAGATCATCCATCATCAATCGGTCAAAGCTTAAAAGCTCCACTGTCAAATACTTCAACGGGAAATACAAACTCAGATAATTAAGGTTCGGATAACCGCCATACCAACTGACAGAAGGAGTGGAACGATAGAAGTTCAAATTAAAGTTCCAATCATGTTTCAATAGTTTGTCCAACGAAGCATCATACATTGTTGCCAGCAACTCTGCGTTAGCCGGCTTACCATCGGGATAACGGATATTGAGTCTCCACTCTTCTTTCTGTCCCGGAAGAAGTTTATCACGGAATACACTCCACTTCATTTCCAACCTTTTCTCCGGCTGCGCTTTCATGATACGGGCACTCTGCTGATAAAGCACACCGTCTTTTACGAAAGCAAAACATACCAATATACCATCACCATACTCCTCTTTATAAGGATACACCTTTTTTACAATGGAATCGGTCAATAAGAAACGTTGGCTATCCAACCGCTTATTACCGGAAAATACATCATAGAACACATACACATCCTTCGCAGAAGAACCGAACAAAAGAGTTGCATCCTTACCCGGTGCAAATTTATTGTCGGGGAGATAGAGCCAGTCTTGCATATCAAACGGAGGTTTCTTATCATTGATAGAGAACAGAACAAAGTATTGTTCATACCCGGCTTCTTTCCCTAAGCTGTCTTTGGCAGATAAGACCAGACGATATCTGCCCGACGGCAATGCTTTAATAGCTACCGGATCAAATGCTTCACCCGAAACAAACGTTTCTTTTAAAAGACATTTGCCGACTTTACCCGTTGCATCACCGTTATAGAAGTTCTGTCTGACGGTATTTGTTCCTGAAGATCGAGAGTCCTGCAACTGATAAACGGCATACTCACCTTTCACCGTTAAGGGTTGACGATTGAGGTTCTCTGCTGAAAAAACAAGTTTATTAAACTGTTCTTTCTCCACATTATCAGGTAAATCCGCAGAGAGTACCATAGAAGAGCTTCCCACGGCTAGTCTTAAGCTACCGCTTTGGGTTTCTCCCGCCACATCCGTTACGGAGGCCTCTACCATAAAACTATTATACCAGACAGACAATCCGGAATTACTCTGGTCCGGCTCCAAATAGATTCTTATCTTAAATTCACCTTTATCATTCGTTTTCACTTCCCCCGAAGCAATGCCATACTGCCGCGCTTCCCATCGCCATAAGGCAGGAGAACGATTTACATGATATTTAACCATGACATCCTGAAGCGGAACTCCCGAGAATGTCTTCGCTACTCCTGTCACCCAAACAGAATCTCCAACTGCGTAAGCTTCTTGAACCGGAAGCAAAGTGACATCAAAAGTAGGTCGTTTGTATTCTTCTACCTGAATGCTCGTATCTGTCCAAACACCATCTACCCGCAACGAATAACGCCCGGTCAGGCAAGGAGAAGGCAACATGAATTCACCGGAGAAAGAACCAAAAGAGTTGGTACGTACACTGTGCTCGGCTATTTTCTTTTGATTCACGTCTAAAAGCTGAACTGTATAGGATTTATCCGCCAAAACACTCGTGCTATCGCCATCCTGCCGGTAAGCGATACCGGAAAGATAAACGGTCTGTCCCGGACGGTAAATGCTGCGGTCGGTAAACAAGTTTATCCGTTCATACGGTTTAGCATTATTATTTCCTTTCACAAAGTAAGCACTTATCCGTTGTAACTGCATTCCGGTATCATTATCCTTCTGTGCCTGAATATAAACACCGGACTCCTGTTTACCGATCATAACAACGCCATTCTTATTTGTTATATAGTTTTTTATAGCGGTAAACTTATCACTTCCCCGATTATACAACGTAACCTCTGAGTTTGGCACAGGATAACCACTTCGTGCATCTACAACCACCATCTCCATCTTATTGTCAGGAAGTGCTATGCTAATCACCTTTAGGCGAGAGGCATACAAAAGACCATAACCGGGAGACACACCTTTCCTGTCAGATGACAGTTTTATCAAATAAATACCTTCTTCGGGCGCAGAAAGGCCAAAGACGGTATCTTTAAGTTGATAATCCGGAGTAGAATCAAATAGTATTTCTTTAGCACTCACCCGTTTCAGACAGGAAGAAGGTAAACCTTTAGTTTGCACACCCCACAGCTTTTCCGAATAAGCAGGCAGATCAACACGATAAAGAGTAATCATTGCAGAAGGTAAGTTGCAATAAGCAATCTTCATAGGCAAAGAATCACCCGGATAAACTTGGGAAGCAACATTAATGGTCAGACGAGGATTCAATATTCCCTTTTCTATATTCTTCAAAGCATCGATGCGGTTATAACGAGGATACTTCCGGATACCCTCACGCGCCAAACGCAATGCTTCCACTAAATCCGACCTGCTACGGGAGAACTCTGCCATTTGTATATACACTTCCGCACAAACATCTTGCGAAGCATACTTTTCCTGTATTGCCTGTAATTGTCTATAATAAGGAGAAGATGCCGATTGTCCGAGATTGCTATACAACATTAAACTATTCTGCATAAAGGCAAGACGCTCAATATCAGTCAGCAATGCTGCGTCCTGCATAGAATGTTCCGAATAATACCGCAACATGGTTTGATAGATTTGCAATACCCCCGCCATATAATCATATTGAGAAGCCTGAGGTATCTTTAACTTCAGGAAAGATTCCGTCGACCAATAAGAAAGCGTGTCAGCACGCCCTGTTTGCGGGTATTGCATAGTGGCATACGAAGAATTTTCACTTAAAAAATTAATGGCAGTCATGCCCAACAGATGGAGCATATCGTGATGAAAGTATTTGGAGGCATCACCTTTTATCACAATCGGTCTGAAAGCATCCACAGAGGTTCTACCTAACAAGTCCACGTCTTTCAAAGAACGCATAAAATACTCATAAGACTTGCGAATATAAGCATCACGCCCCCATTCTCTCATGTCATCTGCCAGACCATCGACCGCTGTTAAATCAGGAGTACGATTATATCTGCCGGCATTAAGAATACTTCCGTATAAGTCACCCAACATAGCGTTCAAAACAGCCGCATCCAACGGTTCTTTAGTCTCTTGCGCCCATTGTTCCAATCCCTTGATATCTGTATAAATACTGTCAGGTGTAACCATTTGGCGATACTGCATTGCCTGCCAATAAGCTTTCATCGCTTCAGGGGTATTCCTTTCCTGTATGGCTTTCCTATAAATCGTTTCAGTCAGCGCAAGCATAGATTTAGGAAGGTCTTTCTGTTCCATACGGGCTACTTCTTTCCACAATTTCTCGTAAGTTTGTGCCTGCGCAACCATTGCCGATAACATGAAAAGCACCAAAACCAGCAAATGTTTTTGTTTCATATCCGTTATATTATTTCATTATCAATACATTATAAACAAAATAACAAATAATAAATGAAAATGGCATGGTTTAAATGATAAAAAAGGCTAATACATTAATCTGCATACACATCCGGCTTAGCTCTCACTCACCGGAAAACTAGCCTGTTCGACTTTCCCTACTTTTTCTTTCACAGTTGTACAAGTAATCTTTCACAGTTGAGAAAGAGATTTTGCATATATTGTGAAAAACAATTTGCACATTATGTGAAAGATGTAATTGATATGGATACAACTGCTAATTATTTAAAGGAGGAAGACTAATGCTTCGGGGCTTTTAGGGTAATTGAGACTTTGAAACGACCCCTTACTTATATGAATACGTATTTAAACAAACTGAGACCGCCTCAAGATGAGACAGTCTCAGTTACAATATCATTTAAAAGAATAAATCAATTATCCTTTCATGGGAGTTTGCTCTAATGTTGCCACCAAGAAATCATAGAACTTCTTGACTGTCGGGATCAGAACACGTTCTGCCGGAGAGTGAGGAGAACGAAGCGTAGGACCGAACGATATCATATCCAGATTAGGCATTACGGCACCAATGATACCACATTCCAATCCGGCATGAACGACTTTCACCGCAGGTTCTACCCCAAATTGTTCTTTATAAGACTTCTTCATTGCATGAAGGATAGGAGATTCCACGTTAGGTTGCCAACCGGAATAGCCACCGGTCATTTCAACTTTCATGCCTGCCATTGAGAAACAACATTCCAAACTGGTAGTCAGGAATTCTTTCATGGAATCGGAAGAACTACGGGCTAATATCTTGAAATCGGCTTTCCCGTCGGCTATTATAATGATAGCCAAGTTTGAAGAAGTTTCCACCGTATCAGGAATAGTAGGAATATTTCTCATCACACCGTTCTGGCAAGCAAAAATAGCGTCGATCAGGTTATCCTGAATTTCTTCCGGCACCTCTCCCTTCGGAAGTTCCACGCGTTCCGCCGTGAAAGTGATCGGTGTCTCAATAGCCGAATATTCTTCATTAAACAGTTCTTCGCAATATTTTACCAGTCCGAGCAATTCAGCCTCATTTTCAGCAGGAATAGTCAACACAGCATGTGCTTCACGAGGAATGGCATTCCGCATATTTCCACCTTCCCAAGAAGCCAAGCGGGCTTCATAAGATGCGATAGCCTCACGAACAAAACGAACCAATAACTTATTGGCATTAGCACGTCCCTGATTTATTTCCAAACCGGAATGACCGCCACGAAGTCCTTTCAAAGTAACCTTAACGGCAATATCATCTTTATCCGGTTCCACTTCTTTATATTGTAATGTAGCGGTAACATCCATACCTCCGGCACAACCGATATAAAGTTCACCTTCATCTTCAGAGTCGAGGTTCAAAAGAATCTCACCGTTCACCGTGCCCGGTTTCAAACCGAAAGCACCGTACATTCCGGTTTCTTCATCTGCGGTAATCAAGGCTTCCAACGGACCGTGCTTCAAACTGTTATCTTCCAATACAGCCATAATAGCAGCCACACCCATACCATTATCGGCACCAAGCGTAGTTCCGTTAGCTTTTACCCATTCACCATCTATTATTGTTTCAATCGGATCTTTAGTAAAATCATGGACTTTATCGTTATTCTTCTGCGGAACCATATCCATGTGCGCCTGAAGAATTACCCCTTTACGGTTTTCCATACCCGGAGTAGCGGGCTTACGGATGATTACATTTCCGGCATCATCCATGAAAGATTCTAATTTTAAACTCTTACCAAAGTTAAGCAGGAACTCCTGAATAGGTTTCAAAAAGCCCGAAGGACGGGGTACTTGTGTTAATGCATAGAAATGCTTCCACACATTCTGTGGATCTAAGGATTCAATTGTTTTCATACATTCTGTTTTTTATTTGTAAACGACAATGCCGTTACTCCATATATTCCCAACAAAATTATTAAAAAAGTTTGAATTCCATGCACAAGTAGGGCAAAAATTCCGGCATCGGTCTTAGATACTCCATAGAGCATCATCATGGATATGACAGCGAAGTGCCAGGGACCTGCCCCATTCGGGGTGGGAACCACCACTGCTATACTGCCGACCACAAACATAACCAACCCTGCCTCTATGCCTAAATTACTGCTAAAACCAAAACAATAAAAACTCAGATAGAACTGCAGGAAATAAAAAAGCCAGATAAGGAAGGTATATAAAACAAATAAAGGTTTGTTCTTCACATTCTTCAAAGACAGTATTCCCTCCCATACATTCAACGCCACACCTTTCACTTTCTCAAAGAAAGAAAGTGTACGCAACAGATAATAAAGGAGAATTATCACACCCACCGCACACAATAGTATAATGTAGAAACTCGCCGTGGTAAACAAATGGGTTACAGAACCCAGATCCGTACCGGTTTCTGCAAAGAAACTTTTAAAGACCTTCATCTGCAAGACTAATGTCAGCCCCGTTATCAACGCTACACATAGCGTATCGATTAAACGTTCGGTAACGACAGTTCCTAAAGATTTGGAAAAAGAGACATTATCATACTTAGACAAGATACCGCAACGGGATATTTCCCCGACACGGGGTATAACCAGATTAGCTGCATACGAAACAAAAATAGCATTGACACAATCACTTGTCTTCGGATATGCACCAAGCGGAGCGAGCGTCTGTTTCCATCGCCACCCCCGAAGCACATGGCTGAAAACACCGAAGACAAGCGTCAGCAGCATCCACCAATAATTCATGCCGTGTTCCAAGACTTCCCCAACGCGGGAAAAATCAAAATCTTTATATACCCATAAAAGGATGAAACCACCCAAAGCAAGTGGCAAAACGACCTTAAATGCCTTTTTTATTATCTTTTTCAACAGAGTATAATCTTTAATTTAAGTATTATTGATACCTTTGTAGGCTGCAAAGATAGCAGGATATATGCAAACAGCATACTATTAACCATTAAATTTTGACAAGGATGAAGTTAGTAAAACCTAAAAAGTTTCTGGGACAGCACTTTCTGAAAGATCTAAAGATAGCACAAGCTATTGCAGATACTGTCGACGCATATCCCGGTCTCCCGATTTTGGAGGTTGGCCCCGGCATGGGGGTATTAACTCAATTCCTCGTAGAAAAGGAACGTCCCGTAAAAGTTGTAGAATTGGACTTCGAATCGGTTGCTTATCTGCGTGAGAATTATCCTTCACTCGAAAATGATATCATAGAAGACGACTTCCTTAAAATGCATTTAGAGCGTTTGTTTAGTGGCAATCCATTCGTGCTTACCGGCAATTATCCATATAACATTTCCAGCCAGATATTCTTTAAGATGCTGGATTATAAAGAATTGATTCCATGTTGTACGGGAATGATTCAGAAAGAAGTAGCCGAACGCATCGCTGCCGGTCCGGGTAGCAAAACCTATGGTATCCTGAGTGTACTGATACAGGCATGGTACCACGTAGAATATCTTTTCACGGTACATGAGAATGTATTTAATCCTCCTCCGAAAGTTAAAAGCGCCGTAATCCGTATGACGCGGAACAACGTCAAAGAATTAGGATGCGATGAAAAACTGTTTAAGCAGGTAGTTAAGACAACTTTCAATCAACGGCGGAAAACATTGCGCAACTCTATCAAACCAATTCTCGGCAAAGATTGCGAGATATGTTCGGACTCATTGTTTAATAAGCGTCCCGAGCAACTCTCCGTACAGGAATTTATTGATTTGACGAATCGGGTTGAAAAAGCACTTTCAACCCTCAGTCCGCAACCCTCAATTGACTAAACGATGAACGAAGAATACGTAGATAACATCAAAGAGCTCATTGAAGAGAAAGACGCAGCCAAAGTTAAAGAACTGCTGACAGACCTTCACCCGGCGGATATTGCCGAACTTTGCAATGAGCTGAACCCGCAAGAGGCACGGTTTATCTATCTGTTACTGGACAATGATACAGCAGCGGACGTCTTGATTGAGATGGACGAGGACGTTCGTAAAGAGTTCCTTGATATTCTCCCGCCGGAAACCATTGCAAAACGCTTCCTTGACCACATGGATACGGATGATGCCGTGGACATCATGCGTGAGATGGATGAGGAGAAGCAGGAAGAAATTCTTTCACACATTGAAGACATCGATCAGGCTGGTGATATCGTAGACTTATTGAAATACGACGAAGACACTGCCGGAGGTATCATGGGTACGGAAATGGTGGTCGTAAACGAGAACTGGAGTATGCCCGAATGTCTGAAAGAAATGCGTCTGCAAGCGGAGGAAATGGACGAAATCTACTATGTATATGTAGTAGACGATGATGAACGCCTGCGTGGAGTATTCCCGTTGAAGAAAATGATTACCAGTCCTTCCGTATCAAAAGTGAAACACGTGATGAAGAAAGATCCTATTTCCGTACGTGTAGACACCCCGATTGAAGAAGTAGTCCAGACTATTGAGAAGTATGACCTTGTTGCAATTCCTGTTGTCGACAGTATCGGACGCCTCGTAGGGCGCATCACGGTTGATGATGTCATGGATGAAGTCCGTGAACAAGCTGAACGAGACTACCAGTTGGCTTCCGGTCTTTCTCAAGACGTAGAAACAGACGACAGTGTAATCCGCCAGACTTCCGCACGTCTCCCATGGTTGCTTATCGGTATGCTCGGAGGAATCGGAAATTCCATGATATTAGGTAATTTCGACAGCACTTTTGCCGCACATCCGGAAATGGCGCTGTATATCCCCCTTATCGGAGGAACAGGTGGAAACGTGGGAACACAATCTTCCGCATTGGTCGTACAAGGTTTGGCCAACAGCTCGCTCGATGCAAAAAACACTTATAAACAAGTTGCAAAAGAATCTATCGTGGCTCTTATCAATGCCAGCATCATTTCCTTATTAGTATACATCTACAACTTTGTCCGATTCGGAGCAACAGCCACCGTCACTTATTCTGTTTCCATCAGCCTTTTTGCAGTTGTAATGTTCGCCTCCACCTTCGGCACATTAGTTCCAATGACGCTGGAAAAGCTAAAAATAGATCCTGCCATCGCAACAGGACCGTTTATCGCTATCACAAATGACATTATAGGCATGATGCTCTATATGGGAATCACAGTTTTGTTATCTTAAACAACCCGATTTGGCACTGATAGGACGATAAATCAAAAAAAATAAGACAAAAAAGTATGAAGTAAAGATTTTATTTTATTTATTTGTAAGCTAATACGATAAGGAGTCAAATCCTATACTAAAAAACGATTGAACAATGATGGACTCTCATGACACTAATCAACCTTTGGAACAAGGGAAATTAGAAGAAGACAAAAATTTAGCCGAAGTTTCGGAAACAGTTGTTTCGGAAGCTTCAGAAGAAACGAATGTGGAAAATAACCCGACAGTGACTATTCAAAAATTGTCGAAAGAAGAAATTCTTGCTAAACTGAAAGAAATAGCAGAAGATGCTGAAAATGCAGACAAGCAAGAAATTGATTCTCTAAAACAAAATTTCTATAAACTCCATAAAGCTGCCCAAGAAGCTGCAAAGAAAGCTTTTATAGAAGCGGGTGGTGCTCCGGAAGCATTCCAGCCGGAAGCTGATGAAACAGAAGCTGAATTCAAATCCTTGATGATGGTCATCAAAGAAAAAAGGAATGCGATACTTGCCGAACAAGAGAAGCAAAAAGAAGAAAACCTTGCTATTAAACTAAGCATCATCGACAAACTAAAAGAGCTTGTCGCTCATCCTGAAGATGCCAATAAAGCATATAATGATTTCAAGAAGCTCCAACAACAGTGGAACGAGATAAAACTCGTGCCGGCTGCTAATGCAAGCGAACTATGGAAAAGTTATCAGGTATATGTTGAAAAGTTCTATGATATCATCAAACTCAACAATGAATTCAGAGAATATGATTTCAAGAAAAACCTGGAAATAAAAACTCGTCTATGCGAAGCGGCAGAAAAACTGGCCGATGAACAGGATGTGGTTTCCGCTTTCCATCAGTTACAGAAACTACACCAAGAATTCCGTGATACAGGACCTGTAGCCAAGGAATTGAGAGATGAGATATGGAATCGCTTCAAAACGGCTTCAACAAATGTAAATCGTCGTCATCAACAACATTTCGAAGAGCTGAAAGAAAGTGAACAACGCAATCTGGATGCAAAAACAGTTATCTGTGAAATTGTCGAAGCTATAGATTACAATGAACTCACTACTTTCGCCGCATGGGAGGAAAAGACACAAGAAGTCATTGCCTTGCAAGCAAAATGGAAGACAATAGGCTTTGCGCCACAAAAGATGAACGTGAAAATATTCGAACGTTTCCGTACAACCTGCGACGATTTCTTTAAAAAGAAAGGTGAATTCTACAAATCCATAAAAGAAGGATTAACAGAAAATCTTGAAAAGAAGAAAGCACTTTGCGAAAAAGCCGAAGCTCTTAAAGACAGCACTGATTGGAAAGAGACAGCCGATGCATTAACCAAAATCCAAAAAGAATGGAAAACGATAGGTCCTGTACCTAAAAAGTATTCTGAAACTATTTGGAAACGCTTCATCGGAGCATGCGACTATTTCTTTGAACAAAAGAATAAAGCTACATCTTCACAACGTACCGAAGAAGTGGAAAATATGGAAAAGAAGAAAGCTCTTATCGAAAGATTATCCTCTTTTGACGAATCCATCGAAGCTGAAAAAGCCAGCACTTTGATTCGTGAAATTATGCAGGAGTGGAACAGCATTGGTCATGTTCCGTTCAAAGAAAAAGATAAATTGTACAAACAATATCATGCATTGGTTGACAAGCACTTCGAACGGTTGCACATAAATGTTTCAAACAGACGTTTAAATAATTTCAAATCAAGCATCAGCAATGTAGCCGGACAAGGGGATAAAAACAACACTTTATATCGTGAACGCGAAAAGTTAGTTCGTGCTTATGAAAATATGAAAAGTGATATCCAAACTTACGAGAACAACCTTGGCTTCCTGAATGCTTCTTCTAAAAAAGGTAATAGCCTGGTAACAGAAGTAAGCCGTAAAATAGAAAAGTTAAAAGATGAACTTAACCTGATTCAGAAAAAGATCGATGTTATTGATGAATCTTTAAAGCAGGAATAAGATAAAGCAATTATTATAATGACAGATGAAGGCTTATACGTAATCAATACGTATAGGCCTTTTTTCAGTTTCGCCCCAATATTTATTAGGGATAAGCATAGACATATTATACTCTCAGAACAATTATTGACCATAAGCTTCATCCTTCAGCCTGCCGATTCCACATTGATACAGAATGAGTTATCCTGAAAGATAGAATCATTCAGCAGGTTTGCTTAATACACACCTGTGGCTGAATCTTTTTCAGGAAAAAGGTTCAGGACAACATACTGATAATCAACCACGAATTAGTATACTGAAAGATTGAAGGTTATTTGAGGGTAATTTGTTTTTTATACTGTTTTTCACCTATAAACACCTTGATGTTTTTAAAAAACATCAGGTTGATTGAAAAAAACATCAGGATGTTTGAAGACAAACATACGGTCGATTGAAAACAAAGGTACGGTCCTTTGTTTACAAACTCCTATCGTTTGCGGACAATTGACCGTATGTCGAACAACAGGTGTCACCAACCAGCAAGAAGATAAAACAAAACAGATAAATACATGATTTTATAAAAAGCCGATCTATGCTTATCCCCCAATAATTACCAGATGAACCTTTTTATTTATTCTTTAAAGTAATGGAAATAAAAAAGCGACCTTTACAGTCGCTTTCATTGTTGGGCTACCAAGATTCGAACTTGGAAAAACAGGACCAGAATCTGTTGTGTTACCATTACACCATAGCCCAATCTTTTTTGACGGTGCAAAGATACAAAAAAAATAGAACCTCAAAACTTTTTCCTGATTATTTTCATAAAACATTCCCCTATAAGACATTCCAAAGCATTATATACCTAAAAAAACACAAAAAGAAAATAGATTTTAACCGTTTCTTTCTTTCATCTCACAAATCAATGTATCTTTGTAAAATATTGTCGTACAACAGATGCGAAACAATACAGAAACATTATTTGTTGTTACACAAACTGAAAAGATTTAAGTAATTAATTTATTTAATGGTATTAATGAGCGAGACAAAGAACTTAGTACAAAAAATAACAGAAGGTATACAAGAAAAAAAGGGTAAAAACATTGTAATTGCTGATTTAACCTCTATAGAAGACACTATTTGCAAATACTTTGTTATTTGTCAAGGTAACTCTCCTAATCAGGTATCGGCTATTGTAGATTCAATTAAAGAATATGTAAGAGAACAAACTGATACCAAGCCAAGCTGTATTGACGGTTTACGAAATGCCCAATGGGTGGCTATGGATTATTCAGATGTAGTAGTGCATATATTCTTGCCAGAAATCAGAGATTTCTATAACCTTGAACATTTATGGGCTGATGCCAAACTGACAAATATCCCGGATATTGATTAATATCGACGTAAAATTATGGACAACAATAAGAAAACGAATAAAGTAAATATGCCTAAATTCAATCTAAATTGGTTGTATTTGGTTATTATGATGATGCTTATCGCTCTATATTTCACCAACCAAGGAGGAGTATCGAGTAAAAGTATTACTTACACGGAATTTAAAGACTATGTAACAAAAGGCTATGCAAACAAGATTGTGGCCTATAACGATAATTCCGTGGAAATGTATTTGAAACCGGAATATATCCGGGAAGTATTCAAGACAGAACCCAGCAAGGTCGGGAAGAATCCGGTGCTTAATGTAGAAGTCGGTTCAATGGAGACATTGGATAAATTCCTTGAAAAAGAAACAGAATCGGGGAACTTTAACGGTTCTGTCAGTTATGAAAAGAAAAACAACTATTTCGGCGCCATATTCTGGCAACTAATGCCATTCTTATTTCTAATTGGAATATGGATCTTCTTTATGCGGAGAATGGGACGTGACAATGGAGGCACAGGAGGTGTATTTAGCGTTGGCAAGTCGAAAGCCCAACTTTTTGATAAAGGGAATCCAAATAATAAAAACAAAGTTACCTTCAAAGATGTAGCCGGACTGAAAGAAGCAAAACAAGAAGTTGAAGAAATTGTTGAGTTTCTGAAGCAACCGCAGAAATACACAGATTTAGGAGGTAAGATTCCTAAAGGTGCTTTGCTTGTAGGACCTCCGGGAACCGGTAAAACGTTGCTTGCCAAAGCAGTAGCCGGTGAAGCAGATGTACCGTTTTTCTCCTTATCCGGTTCTGACTTTGTAGAAATGTTTGTGGGTGTCGGTGCTTCCCGCGTACGTGACCTTTTCAGACAAGCAAAAGAAAAATCTCCATGTATCATTTTCATTGACGAAATTGATGCAGTAGGACGTGCACGCGGCAAGAACCCAAGTATGGGAGGTAACGATGAACGTGAAAACACGCTGAACCAGTTACTTACGGAAATGGATGGTTTCGGAACAAATAGTGGTATTATCATCCTGGCAGCAACCAACCGTGTGGATATTCTGGATAAAGCATTGCTCCGTGCCGGACGATTTGACCGCCAGATTCACGTAGACTTACCGGATTTAAATGAAAGAAAAGAAGTGTTCGGCGTACATTTACGTCCGATCAAGATAGACGATACCGTAGATGTGGATTTACTTGCCAGACAAACTCCGGGATTTTCCGGTGCCGATATTGCCAATGTTTGTAACGAAGCAGCTCTTATTGCAGCACGTCACGGTAAGAAATTCGTTGGAAAACAAGATTTCCTGGATGCAGTAGACCGTATCATTGGTGGTCTCGAAAAGAAAACAAAGATCATGACCAACGACGAAAAGCGCACAATCGCTTTGCATGAAGCAGGACACGCTACGCTTTCCTGGTTCTTGGAACATGCTAATCCATTGATTAAAGTAACCATCGTGCCACGTGGACGTGCATTGGGCGCAGCCTGGTATCTGCCGGAAGAAAGACAGATTACGACAAAAGAACAAATGCTCGACGAAATGTGTGCCACTTTAGGCGGGCGTGCTGCCGAGGATTTATTTATCGGAAAGATTTCCACCGGTGCAATGAACGACTTGGAACGTGTCACTAAACAGGCTTATGGCATGATTGCCTATGCCGGAATGAGCGATAAGATTCCGAACTTATGTTATTATAATAATGAGGAATACTCTTTCAACAAACCATACAGTGAGAAAACGGCAGAATTGATAGACGAAGAGGTAAAACGCATGATTAACGAGCAATACGACCGTGCCAAATCTCTTTTGTCAGAACATAAAGCCGGACATAATGAGCTTGCTCAGCTGCTTATGGACAAAGAAGTTATCTTTGCAGAAGATGTAGAACGTATTTTCGGAAAACGTCCTTGGGCTTCACGCTCTGAAGAGATTCTCTCCGATTCCGAACCGATAGAAAAAGAAAACGAGACTGTAATCGGAGAAAATGAAGGGGAAGAAACAACAGAAGAAAAAGTTTCAGAAGGTTCCAACAAAACCGAATAAATAATTTAGTGCTCCGAAACTATCTCTTTATGGAATTGAAATAGTTTCGGAGCTAAATACTAATTTAAAACAGCACATTGTGAAAAGCAATTTTTTAAAACGGGCGATTACCGGTATTATATTCGTTGCAGTATTAGTCGGCAGTATTCTTTTCAGCCCATTGTCATTCGCAATCTTATTTGTTTGTATTTCCGCATTAACGATACGGGAGTTCGGTCACCTTGTTAATACGACAGAAAATGTGAACATAAACAGGACTATAACCACTCTTGGAGGCGCTTATCTGTTTTTCGCTTTCACTTATTTCTGCCTAAATGGTAAATCCGAAGTATTTATCCCCTATTTATTCCTGCTTCTCTATCTGATGATTAGCGAGCTATATTTAAAGAAAGAGAATCCTATAAATAATTGGGCTTACTCTATGCTAAGTCAATGCTATATCGCATTACCCTTTGCCATGCTCAATGTATTGGCATTTCATACCGATCCGGACATTCAAGCGGTAAGTTACAACCCGATTCTTCCTCTATCTATATTCATCTTTATATGGATTAATGACACCGGAGCTTACTGTATTGGTTCTCTTATAGGGAAACATCGCTTGTTTGAACGCATTTCTCCTAAGAAATCATGGGAAGGCTCTATCGGAGGAGCAGTCTTCGTCATAGTTGCAGCATTCGTTCTCGCACATTTTTTCCCCTTCATGCCTCTTATCAAATGGATAGGTCTGGCACTTGTTGTCGTTATATTCGGTACATGGGGAGACTTAACAGAATCTTTATTCAAAAGACAATTAGGAATTAAAGATTCCGGGAACATTCTACCGGGACACGGTGGAATGCTGGACAGATTCGATAGCGCGTTAATGGCAATTCCTGCCGCAGTAGTTTATTTATACGCTTTCACTTTATTCTAAATACCATAAAAAGGGGCTTTCCTAAAAGTCCCTTTTCATTTAAACTGTTCGTTACTTTAGCCCTTCACTATTTACCCCACTAGAAAAGTTTCGACTTTCTTCCGTACTTTTCTCATCGGAATAATTATAAGTATAAACTTTATCCCCGTATTTTATCGAATTAATCTTCACTTTTAATCCTTTCAATGTTTTATTGGATGGGCCATATTCTCCAAGTTCAAAAGAAACAATACCCGGAATCAGCTTACCGTTACTATCTCCCATATTGTTATACCGGAACTCCAAATGTGCATAACCGTCATCATCCACAGGTATTATCCGGTTATTAACCAAATTAACCATATGTTTCTCATAAGACGGATATACCATCAAAAACTCTACGTTTAGATAGTCGGCACCAATCCACATATCGGAGATAGTAGTCTTACTGTTTCCAATACTATCTTCATTCGCTTCCGTAAGATTAATGACGTCTTTTGTCAGCACCAATGTATAGTTATTCACACGGGCAAAATAATCAAAGCCATCACGGTTATCATCCAAAATCGTAAAATTGCCAATCACCCGTTGTCCGGGTTCAAGACCTTCATACGCCACAGCTGAAGCTGCCACCCAAACGGTCTTTCCATTGTCCAATACAAAATAAGGATAGACAGTGCCCGTCTCTTTCGCAACGGTAGCCATTGCTATAATATAATTTCCAAGAGGATACTGGCTGTTCTCATCATCACATGATTGCAGAATAGGGGCCACTGCCATACATATTAGCGCAAAGGCTAAATACATTAATAATTTCTTCATAATTCTTTTAGGTTTAAATAGAATACATACTTCCATATATGAACCAAAACAACAGATTCACATCTATGTTTAAAAGAAATTGGCAGTTTTTGTAATATCTATGAAAAATCAGTAATTTCTCAAGTTCGGATTGCCGTCAACTACTATTCTTCTATCGATTCATATGCCTGGAAAATCTCATCAAACTGATCCCCTGTGCCTCACGCATATTGATCCCCTTTAGTTCTCCCACCAAAGTTTGATAGCACACATGTGGCAATTCTTTGTTTTCAGGTTCTTCAATTCTGTCCAAAATGGCATCGACTATCGTTTTTTCCCCTATAATGTCATACCAGTCCCTCACGGGTATTTGTAAGGTTATGACTGTAGATTTTTTACCATGCCTGTCTTCTATAATGTCCAGTAGCAATCCTCTTGCCTGCACGTCAAAAGGCTGATGCCTAAGTCATCCAGTATAAGCACATCCATGCATTCTATCTTTTTGAGTTCCAGCAGGATGGTTCCTTTCGCTTTTGCCGCTTTAAGCTGTCCCATCAGCCGTGCCGTACTGACATACAGTACCTTAAATCCTTTCTGGTATGCCTGGTATCCCAAGGCAGTGGCCAGATAGCTCTTGCCGGTTCCCGTACTTCCGGTAATAAATAGATCCTTATGCTCTTTTATGAACCCCAGTTCCGCAAGTCTGAGTATCTGGTTTCTGTCCATGCCTCTCTCTATGGAGAAGTCTATTTCCTCCACGTTTGCCTTGTAACGGAAGTTGGCTGACTTGACGGCGCGTTCCACCGCCCTGTTGCGACGGTCGTCCCATTCGTTGTTTACCAGCCACGAGACGAACTGGTCGATGGTCACGGTGCCCTTCAGATTATCAGGCACGATAGCCAGAGGAGTACCGCCGATATAATACAGGGAGTTCTCACAGGCGGTTATCAATTCCTTCAGATTGGTCGATTACCCAACGTAAAGAATCCTTTTGATATTGAAGGGGATTATGCGCTAAAGCCGGCATAGTAAGGCAGACAAGGTATCCCCATAAGAATACGGACAGAAAGGTTTTAGACTTCATAGTTGTGATGAATTAACGTAAGTTTATATTTTAGATTTTCATCGGTTTGATTTAACCGGTTGAAGAATAAATTTTTAGCGGAGTTTTGAGATTCAGAGATAACGAGTTAGTAACCGTGCAATTTTCAGCGTTTTGCAATGCTATGCTGTCAAATAACTCTTATCAAGACAAAGGTAACAAAAATCTACTATTCAACAAATAGTGTAGTTTTAACTATAAAATATTTTTGGTGATAAAATGGGCCAATCAATGAAATTTATACAAAAAAGAGACTGAGTTCTATGCTCTTTTGGTGAAACTTCATAGGCTTCGACATAGAGTCATGTGTGTGAAAGTTCTTTGAGCTCCATACCCCTACATTTATTGAGTTACATGCACCTATCAAAAATAAACTCCTGACTGATAGCAGCGACTGATTGAAGAAACTTCTTAAACCATTCATCCCTCAATAGTCCGTTTTCAAATGCAGTTTTCCTCACTTGGGTAAGTTAAATATAAACAGACTTCTTTTATGTTCTATTTTTGTACTTCATAATTAAGACGCACATGAGAATAAAAGTATTGTTATGGATGCCAATAGCATTCTTGTTTCTGGTATCTTGTTCCGGGAATAATGATAAGGAACAATCCAAGGTTATTGTCCGAACGGGAAAGTCCATCCGGCATGCAGATGTAGACGAACAGGTATATTCGTTCATTTCCCGTCCTTACCGGACGTCGGAGCTTTCTTTCCGTATCGGCGGCCCGATTGACCGCTTCGATGTCTTTGCGGGAAATTATTACAAGCAGGGCAGTATCATTGCAGAGATTGACCCGCGCGATTTCCGCATACGTAAAGAGCGCTCGGAGGCGATATATAAGCAGATGAAAGCGGAGTTTGAACGCATACAGAAACTCTATGAAAAGAACAACATATCCGCCAGCCAATACGAGAAGGCACGAGCGGACTATGTCACAGCAAAAGCTGCATTCGATATTGCCTCCTGTGAATTGGAAGATACCCGAATGGTCGCCCCTTTCAACGGTTATGTGGGAGAAGTCTATATAGAAAAGTTTCAAGACGTGAAAGCCACACAGCCGATCCTATCGTTTATAGACATCGGCTGGTTGCGGATTGAGGTATACGTTACCCAAGAAGTGGCGGCTTCCGTACAATCGCTTGATTCGGTGGACGTGTACTTCGACCTGTACCCTGACAAACTTTACAAGGCAAAGGTTATTGAAGTGTCTAAAGGAACCACCCGTAATAATCTTTCTTATCTACTTACCGCCCTGCTTCCCAATTTGGATGGAAAACTGCTTGCCGGGATGTCCGGGAAAGTACAGATGGATTTGCCGGATGGCAGTATCGGAAACCAGGGTGTGGTGATTCCACAATCAGCATTGTGCCATCGTCCTACGGAAGGAGACTTCGTGTGGGTGGTGGATGAGGATAGCTCCAGGGTAAGCCTGCGGAAAGTTCGCAAGGGCAATTTGCTCTCTGACGGGAAAGTAGTCATCTCCGAGGGATTAAAGGAAAATGAAGTGATAGCCTTAAGCGGCCTTCGTTTTCTTTCGGACGATATGCAAGTGGAGCTCTCTTCTAAAAAGGATTGAAGCGTATGAAGTTTGTTAAATATTTCTTGCAGAAAAAGTCCGTCACCATCCTGCTGTTGGTGCTGGTATTGGCGGGAGGCTTGTTTTCCTACGTCAAAATGGGAAAGTTGGAAGATGCGCCTTTCACTATCAAACAGGCTTTGGTATTGACCCCCTATCCAGGAGCTTCCCCCTCGGAAGTGCAGACGCAAGTCTCTGACATTCTGGAAGAGGCCATACAGTCTATGGGAGAACTTTATTACCTGAAGACAGAGAATCGCACCGGGCTTTCCAAAATCACGGTCTATGTAAAGAAGGAAATCCGTGCAGATGAGATGCAACAGCTTTGGGATAAATTGCGACGCAAGGTGAACGATGTGCAGGGGAAACTGCCCGAAGGAGCCGGCACTTCGGTCGTCAATGACGACTTTGGTGATGTTTTGGGCGTGTTCTACGGACTAAGCGGAAATAGCTACACGTTCCGTGAGTTGGAAGACGAAGCCAAGCTCATCAAGAACGAGCTATTGAAAGTGAAGGATGTGGCCAAAGTGGAGATTTACGGTGTACAGACGCCAACTATCGACGTAACTATCAGTCCGGCCATCATGGCACAGAGCGTGGTCACGACGGCGGATATCGCCCGTGCTTTTGAGGCACAGAATAAAGTGGTGGATGCTGGCGGGGTGGACAGCGGGAGCAACCGTATCCGCATCGAATCTACCGGCAACTTCTATTCGCTGAACGATATCCGTGAACTGACCATTGTATCGCGTACCGGCGAGCATTTCCGATTGGCCGATATCGCCACCATCGAAGAGGGGTATCAAACCCCTCCGGGCAATATCATGCGGATAGACGGTAACCCGGCTGTGGGTATTGCTATCTCCACCGTCCCCACAGGTAATGTGGTGGATATGGCAAAAGCCGTGCAGGCTACGTTGAAGGAGTTCAGACAGACTATGCCCACCGGCTTTGAACTGACCGCCATCTATGACCAAGGATATGAATCGGACGTGGCCAACCAAGGGTTTATCCTGAACCTGATTATCTCTGTACTCACCGTAGTGGCTATCCTGTTGTTTTTCATTGGTTTCAAGAACGGCCTGCTTGTAGGTAGCGGCCTGGTCTTCTCCATCTTTGCCACGCTGATTGTCATGATGGCATCGGGGATTGCTTTGCAGCGTATGTCACTGGCCGCCATCATCATTGCCATGGGTATGCTAGTGGATAACGCCATTGTGGTGTCCGATTCTGCCCTGGTCAATATGGAACGGGGTATGCGCAAGCGCATTGCCATTATGCGTGCCTGTTCGTCCACGGCTCTGCCCTTGTTGGCAGCCACTGTCATCGCCATCCTGACGTTCCTTCCCATTTACTATTCGCCGCACATCACGGGTGAGTTGCTATCATCACTGGTCATTGTCATCGGTGTTTCGCTGATGTTCAGCTGGGTATTCGCACTAACGCAGACACCGTTCTTCATACAGGAGTTCGTGCGCCGCCCGCGTCCCGAGGAATTGAAGTCCGAGTTGTTTAATGGTAAATATTATAACATCTTTCGCCATTCCCTCCGTTGGGTGTTGCGCCACCGCCTGTTGGCTGTCGGTTCACTGGTTGTCATGCTGGTACTCTCGGCATGGAGCTTCAAGTTTATCCCGAAAGTATTTGTCCCGGCATTGGAGAAGCAATACTTTACAATGGATATGTGGTTGCCCGAAGGCACGAACATTTATGAGACGGACCGTATCGTCAGCGAGATGGCAGACTATGTGCGCAATCACGAGGAAGTAGAGATGGTCTCCAATTTCGTCGGGCGTACCCCGCCACGGTATTACTTGTCCAACATCGCTTTTGGCCCTCAGTCGAATTACGTCCAGCTTCTCATCAAGTGCCGTTCGCCTAAGGAGGCAAGAACCATGCACGCCCTGTTGGAGGATTCCATTCGGATAAAATACCCCGAACCTCTTATCAAAGTGAACAAATTCGAGTTAAGCCCACTGACGGAAGCAATGATTGAGGCTCGTTTCCTCGGTCCGGACGCGGCAGTTCTCGACTCTTTAGTGAATGTGGCCACCGAAATCATGCGCCGTAATCCCAAAGCGGCGGATGCGCGCAACGAATGGGGAAACATGACAATGGTGATGCGCCCAGTGTACGATCCCGTCAAGGCAGGTGCATTGGGCATTACAAAGGCGCAAATGATGCAATCCATCAAATCCATCAGCGATGGCCTGCCTGTTGGCATTTACCGTGATGACGAACGGAAGGTGCCCGTACTTCTGAAATCGGAAAATTCCGACATCACGGATGCACATTCTTTGGAGAGTTTTTCCGTATGGAATGGAGATCATTCCGCTCCGCTTTCGCAAGTGACCAAAGGCGTGGAGACTGGATGGGAGTGGCCGCAAATCAGGACTTACAACCGACAGTTATCGATGGCAGCCATGTGCGGCGTGCAACCGGGGCATACAATGGCAGAGGTGCATGGCGAAATACGGAAAGAGATTGAGGCTATCAAACTGCCGGACGGCTATACATTCTTTTGGGATTCGCAATACAAAGACCAGAACGAAGGCTTGCAGGCTTTGGTCAAGTTTTTCCCCCTGGCCTTTCTGATGCTGATTGTCATTCTCGTGGCACTTTTCGGCAATTTCCGGGAACCGAGCATCATCTTGTGCATACTTCCTCTGTCGCTTATCGGAGTAGCCGTCGGAATGCTGCTAACCGGATTCGACTTCGGTTTCTTCCCTATTGCCGGTTGGCTGGGGCTGTTAGGAATGATCATCAAGAATGTCATTGTGTTGTTGGATGAAATCAACGTGCAGCAGCGCGATGGTGTCAAGCCATATACGGCTATAGTCGAAGCAACTGTTTTACGTACACGTCCGGTACTGATGGCTGCTACTACTACCATATTAGGTATGGTTCCGTTGCTGTTCGACATCGCTTTCGGTGGAATGGCTGCCACCATTATCTTCGGATTGACTTTTGCCACAATGCTGACTTTGTTCGTCACTCCTGCACTATATTCATTGTTCTACAAAATAACCGAGAAATAGTTATGTTAAAAAATAGAGTATTACTACTTGCTTTTTCATTGTGTGTTTCTTCCGTAGCTGTACCCCAGCAAAGTCTATTGCTGGAAAAATACAGGTCGATGGCTACCGAATACAGTCACGACCTGAAGGCTGCGGATAAAAACATTGCGGCCAGCATCGAATTGGAGAAAGCGGCTCAGAAAGACCTGTATCCTAAATTGATGGGAGAAGCCAATTTCCAATACACGGGTAATCCGTTGCAACTGACCTTAGACTTGCCGTCTATGAATACTCCCTTCACTTTTGAAGGGAAAGACATGAAATACGGCGCATCAGCTTCGTTGTTACAGCCAATCTATACAGGAGGGCGTTTGCTGGAAAACATACGGATGGCCAAATCTCAGCATCACATAAGCGAGTTTCAGGAGGAATACATCCGTTCCGGCATATATTTGCAGACGGATATGCTATATTGGAATACGGTCGCACGGGCTGAAATAGTCCGCATATCTGAAGACTATCGTAACTCAGTCGCTTCGCTGGTGCAAATTATCCGCGAACGGGTGGAAGCCGGATTGACAGACTCACAGGACTTGCTGATGATGGAGGTAAAACTGAACGAGGCTGAATACCAGCTACTTCAGGTCCAAAAGAATTTTGGCAATGGCCGCATGGCATTCAATTCTTTAATAGGAGTGGAACTACAGGCACAAACCGAAGTGGAAGACAGCGTGGCAGTAGTGGTGATGGCAGATGATCTGCTATATACGATGGATGACCCAGTAGTCCGCCCGGAACAGAAGATAGCCATGGAGCAAATCAACGTAGCTGAAAGCGAGAAAAAGCTGACAGACTCGAAGTATAAGCCACAATTCTATGTAGGTGTTGACGGCAGCTATTCCTCACCAGGCTATGACTTTCGCAGTGACCTTGACCCTAACTATGTTGTCTATGCCAAGGTGTCCTTTCCCTTGTTTGAATGGGGAAAACGGAAGAATGAGAAACGGGCTTCCACCTTTAAGATAAATATAGCCACCGATAATTTAAACAAGGTGACGGACGGGGTAAACTTGGAAATACAAACAGCACGCAACTCGCTCCGACAAGCCATAGCACAAGTGGATTTGACAAAAAAGTCATTGGATAAAGCGTGTGAAAACGAGGTGATAGCACTGGAACGCTACAACGAAGGAAAGACTTCCGTCACCGAAGTGATTGATGCACAAACTTACCGCCAAACGGCACAGATGAACCATGTACAGGCCAAGGTGTCCGCACAGGGCCATTATTCCGAACTAATTAGGTCGTTAAATATGTATTAGTTACTGAGATTTTATCATATCTTTGACCTATGAAATGGAATAAACTAACATACATACTCTTATTTTCAGGATTGGGAATATTCTCCTACTTCCTGATTATCAATCATACGGACTTCTCGCCAGACAGTGCCCAGATGGTGTATTCGCGTGGCGTGTTCATCTTTACAATCCTTGCATTCAGTTTGTTGGGATACTGCACTGTACGGATGTCTGAATGGATGAATAAGCAATATATTCTCAGTTCCGTCAAGAAACGTAAAACGAAGATAGTCTATACAACGGTAATTTCCCTTCTTCTGTTGCTGAACTACAGCTTGTTTGTTGCGGCCAAAATACTAACGGACGTAGAGCCTGTGTTCAACTTCTCGCGCAGCGGTTGGATTCTGTTGATGGTTGTATGGTTGGTGGAATTGGTGGTCATCGGACTGCTGTTATCCAATCAAATCTTGCAAGCCAACCAACAATTGCAGCAGGAGGCGGCAAAATTGCGGACTGAGAATATCCAGGCGAAATACACAGCCTTGCAGAACCAACTGAACCCGCACTTCCTGTTCAACAGCCTGAATACATTGATAGCCGAAATAAAATACAATCCTGACAATGCCGTATGTTTTACCCGACACTTATCGTATGTCTATAGGTATGTATTGCAGTGCCAGAACAAGAACCAGGTTCCATTGGGCGAGGAGGTGAAGTTTATACAGTCTTACCTGTTCTTGCATAGGGTGCGTCTGGGCGATTGCCTCCATTGTGATTGCCGGATATCGGCAGAATATATGGAATCCCAAATACCGTCTCTCTCCCTGCAACTGTTAGTGGAAAATGTAATCAAACATAATTCCATATCGCTCGGTAAACCCATGACGATTGGCATTAAGGTCGAAAACAATTATCTGGTTGTAAGCAATCCTCTTTCACCTAAAAAGAAAACGGACGCAGTATCAGGGATAGGACTGAAGAACTTGTCGAATCGTTGCCGACTTATAGCAGATACGGATATTATCGTTCAAAAAGAGGCGACCGATTTTATCGTTAAAATACCACTTATCATATGAAGCCATTGAATGTTATTATTATAGAAGACGAAATACCGGCGGCCCGATTGTTGTATTCTATGGTATCGACTTTGCGCCCGGAGTGGAAAGTTGAGATTATACCCGGCAGCGTAGATGATGCTGTGGAGTGGTTCACGTTGCATGAAGAGCCGGATTTGATATTCCTCGACATACACCTTACGGATGGTGATGCGTTCGACTTCCTGTCGGCGGTGCAGCCCAAGTCTGCCATCATATTTACCACGGCTTACGACCAGTATGCCATACGTGCCTTTTCGGTAAACAGCATTGACTATATTCTGAAGCCTGTTGACGAAAAGAATCTGGCCAATGCCATCACAAAATATGAATCCCTTTATAATCAGAAATGGCGGCAATCAGGTGAATATATAGAAACCTTGTTGGAAGCATTGAGGCATCCTGAAAAAAAATACCGAAGCCGTTTCTTGATTTCCGGCAAGGACGAGTTCTGGTCTTTGCAAACAGAAGATGTTGCTTACTTCTATTCAGAAGAAAAAACAACGTTTGCAGTTGTATCAAGCGGGCGCGAATATATCGTAGATTTGTCCTTGAACCGGTTGGAGGAGCAATTGAATCCCGAACAGTTTTTCCGGATGACCCGTCAGATGATTCTAAACATCGATGCCATCAACCATGCCGTTCCTTATTTTAAGGGAAGAATAAAAGTGATGGTCAATCCGCCGTTCAAATCAGATATTCTTATTAGCGAAGGCAAGACATCTGCATTCAAACTGTGGCTAAATTATTGATATAAAAACACATAAAGTAATATGATATAAAGAAAATGAACTTGATTATGGTAAGCTTTTCCGCTTTGGCTTTATTGTCTTGCGGAAAAAATGAAAGTCTTGTAGGCAAATACAACCTGTTCCTAATATGCCTCGTATAGAGCAAGGATTTATTTTAGTTTCAAAAGTCCAGTTGTTTTATAACACGAGTTCAAATATAAGTTTCCCCCCAAGAAAATAACTTATTATCATTTTAGCAAGCGCACCATCTCTTTCGCTGCATGTTCCGAAGCTCCGACCGAACCCAATATCCGGATAATACGGTCATACTCCTGCAACATATCTGCACGGTATTTCTCATCATAAAGGATTTTACTTAATTCCTCCTTTACGTTATTTACAGTCATAGTACCCGCTACCAATTCTTTCACGACCTCTTTCCCTGCAATCAAATTAACCAAAGATACAAATTGTACCTTTAATACCATCTTTTTCAGGAAAGAAATAAATTTGCCGGCTGCCATATAGTAACAAACGACTTGAGGTACACGGAAAAGGGCCGTCTCAAGAGTTGCCGTACCGGATGTTACCAAAGCCGCATCAGCATACGAAAGCAATGCATAGGTACGGTCAAAAACTACTTTCACCCCCGCATCACCTATAAACTGCTTGTAATAGTCATGTTCAATACCCGGTGCGCCCGCCAACACAAACTGGTAATCAGGAAAAGCAGTTGAGGCCTCAAGCATCAAAGGTAGATTATTTTTTATCTCTTGCTTCCGGCTACCCGCAAGCAAAGCAATGATGGGTTTATTTCCCAAATCATTTTTAGCAAGAAAATCTTCTTTGGTTTCTTTATGCTCTTCTTTAAAAGCCGTCACTGAGTCTACACACGGATTACCTACATAATGAATCGGGTATTGATGTCCTTTATAGAAATCCACTTCAAAAGGTAATATAGAGAACATTTCATCCACATCCCTTTTAATGCTCTTGATACGATACTCTTTCCACGCCCATATCTTCGGAGAGATATAATAATAAACCGGTATCCGGGTATTCTTCTTGATAAACTTAGCAATGGAGAGATTAAAGCCGGGATAATCCACAAGTATTACAACGTCGGGAGCAAAACGGAGGATATCTTCTTTGCAATATTTCATATTGGCAAAGATTGTGCGCAGATGCAACAACACAGGGATAAAGCCCATATAGGCCAATTCCCGGTAATGCTTCACACGAGTACCGCCCTGTGCACTCATCAAATCACCGCCAAAGAAACGAAATTCCGCCTCCGGGTCTTCCTGCTTCAACGCATGCATCAGATTAGAAGCATGTAGATCACCCGACGCTTCCCCTACAATCAAATAATACTTCATACCTTATATATTATAAGTTCCAAGCCTGCAATTTATCTATCATATCATAGGCTGTTACATCTATCCGGGTAGGCGTGATAGCCACATAACCATAAGAAAGTGCCCATTGATCGGTATCCTCATTCTCCGGCTCGCCATTTACAAAGTTACCGGTCAGCCAAAAATAATCACCTCCATGCGGACGTTGACGTTTCTCCCATTCATTCTCCCACTTGCCTACGGTCTGCCGACAGATACGTATTCCTCTAAAATCTTTCCCTTTAGGAAAGTTCACATTCAAGCAAACACCAACGGGAAGACCGTTACGGAGAACTCCTTCCGTAATACGACGGATAGAATCTTTCAATGGAGAGAAATCGGCATCCGCGGCATGATCACAAAGAGAAAAGCCAATGGAAGGTACACCGCGCAAACAACCTTCGATAACCACTCCCATCGTTCCCGAATAATGAACATTAACGGTAGAGTTATCTCCATGATTAATACCTCCGACAATCACATCCGGCTGACGATCAAGCACATCAAAAGCAGCGAGCTTAATACAATCTGCCGGAGTTCCTGTGCATTTATAGACCGTCAGACCCTCTTCTTTCCGGACAAGGCTATATCTTACCGGGCGGTCCGCCGTAATAGCACAAGACATTCCCGAGCGGGCTGAATCCGGCGCCATCACCACCAACTCCCCTAAAGGGCGCAAGAAAGTTATCAGCTCATTTATACCTTTGGCCTGATAGCCATCATCATTCGAAATTAAAATCAGTGGTTTGTTATCTTCTCTCATTATTATATATATATCCTTTAAATCATCGCAAAAATACAATTAAATCAGTAACTTTGCAGCAAAATAAAAACTATTTATGTGGATATTGGTTATTAGTCTTCTCGTTCTTGCTACAGTGGCATTAATTTTAAGCAGCTATCGTAACCGACAGATCCGTAAGAAAATAGCTAAAGGAGAACTGGATAGTTTTCCTGAAGTAAAAGAGGTAGACGGAGAATGTTGCGGACAGCATGCCGTATGTGAGAAAGAAAGCCTGCTTGCCGCCGTAAGCAAAACGATAGAATATTATGACGACGAAGAATTGGATGAATACGCCGGCATCCTTGCCGATGAATATACGGGAGAACAGATAGAAAAGTTCAGGGACGTATTCTATACAATGCAGGAAACGGATGTAGCCGGATGGAACAGAAGTCTGCAACTGAGGGGCATTAATCTGCCGGATGAGTTGAAAGATGAAGTCTTTCTGGTAGTCGGCGAAAGACGGTTTCATTAAGATTCTAAATACATTGTCTGATGGATTTATTACAATATACTTTTTTTCAGAACGCATTGTTAGGCAGTTTGTTTGCCAGTATCGCCTGTGGTATCATCGGCACTTATATCGTCACCCGAAGACTTGTCTTTATCAGTGGCGGTATTACGCACGCCTCATTCGGTGGTATCGGTCTGGGACTTTATACGGGCATTTCCCCTATTCTTTCGGCTGCAATCTTTTCCGTATTTTCCGCATTCGGCGTAGAATGGCTCAGTAAACGGAAAGATATGCGTGGGGATTCCGCCATTGCTGTATTCTGGACATTGGGCATGGCACTAGGCATTATGTTCAGTTTCCTTTCACCCGGTTTTGCTCCGGATCTGTCTGCATACCTATTCGGTAATATTCTGACCATAACGCAAACCGATATTCTTTTACTGGCTCTATTGTCCGGTGCTTTGGCTTTGTTCTTCACCCTATTTCTCCATCCCATTATTTCCATTGCATTCGACCGTGAGTTTTCCCGTTCGCAAGGTATTCCCGTCGTAGTGTTCGAATATATTTTAATGATGTTTATCGCTCTTACCATCGTACTCTCTTTGCGAATGGTAGGAATCGTACTCGCCATATCCCTGCTGACCATTCCGCAAATGACTGCCAACCTGTTCACTTTCAAATTTAAACGTATCATTTGGCTTTCCATTCTGATCGGTTACATCGGGTGTTTGGGAGGATTATTCATTTCATATTCTCTTAATGTACCGTCAGGAGCATCAATTATCTTTTTTTCCATTATTATTTATGCAATCTGCAAAGTGGGAAAAACTATTTTTATAAATTTGCGCAAACAATAAAACGGGAAGATTTGTGTTTTATTTATAGTCATATCTCATAAAGTTGCAAAAGATTGAAAAGATACGGAATATACTGGATAGGATGTCTGATAATATTAATGATTGCCGCGGGCTGTTCTACTAAAAAGAATACGGCCGGTACACGTTTTTGGCAATCGTTTACTACCCGTTTTAATGTATATTTCAATGGGAATGAAGCCTATAAAGAAGGAATGAAGGCGATAGAAGACGGCAATAAAGACAGTTATCAGGAGATTCTTCCGCTCTATCCCATCGGAAACAAAAAGACGGTCGGCATGGGAGCCTCCAATTTTGACCGTGCGGTAGAGAAATCGCAAAAAGCAATCAAGCTACACTCCATCAAGAAAAAGCCGGCTCGCAAACCAAGTAAGCGAAACGACCCGAAATACAAACGCTGGATGGCTCAGAAAGAATATAATCCTTTCTTACACAACGCATGGATGCTGATGGGTAAAGCCCAATTCCAGAAAGGAGAGTTTCTGGAAGCAGCCGCCACCTTCTCATATATCTCACGTCTATATGCCACCGATCCCAAGATTGTAGCGGATGCCCGCATCTGGATGGCACGTTGCTATACAGAGATGGACTGGTTCTACGATGCCGAAGATGCATTGGAAAAGATAAACAACGACAGTCTGCCTAAAGAATTGGAACCATCGCATTCTGCCGCTTACGGAAATTATCTGCTCCGGCAAAAGCGATTCAAGGAAGCAATACCTTATCTGATTACAACAATCAAAAATGAAAAGCGGAAAAAGCAGAAAGCACGCGAGTATTACCTATTAGGACAAATCTATGAGGAAACCGGTGATTTTGCCCAGTCTTACCAAGCCTATGCCAAGGCTATCAAACAAAATCCGCCATACGAGCTTGAACTCAATGCAAGAATCAAGCAGACGGAAGTAATCCCTCCTGGTAAAGCGGAAAAGACCATTAAACTGTTACACCGCATGGCACGCAATAAAAAGAATGCGGAATATCAGGATCAGATATATTATGCCATCGGTAACATCTATATCACCAAGCAGGATACGGCAAACGCCATAAAACAATATCACCTCGGTGCAGAGAAAAGTACACGCAACGGCATCGAGAAAGGTATTATCCTGCTCAGGTTGGGAGATATTTACTGGGCGCAAGCCAACTATGTGGAAGCCCAGAAATGCTATTCGGAAGCTATCGGATTGATAGACAAGGATTATCCGGAATATGCCAAAGTAAATAAACGCTCCGAAGTTCTTGATGAATTGGTTACTTACGTTGTCAGCGTGGAGCTACAAGACAGTTTGCAGCACTTGGCCACACTTAGCGAAGCGGAGAGATTGCAGATTGTAGAGAAAATCATCGAAGACGTTAAAAAGAAGGAGGAGGAAGAGCGCAAGGAAGCCGAGCGTCAGGAATTAATGAACAAACGCGAGGAGGCAATGGGCGAACAACCGTTCGGGAATAAAAACCAACCTAACACTCCGACCATAAGTACGGGAGACAAATCATGGTATTTCTATAATCAGCAACTCGTAACGCAAGGAAAGAACGACTTCCAGCGTAAATGGGGACGCAGAAAGTTGGAAGACGACTGGAGACGCCGCAACAAGACCGTCATTGCCAATGAAGAATTTGCGGCTATCGACTACGAGGCGGATGAGCAACAGACGGATTCCATTGCCGCACTAGAAGCCGGAAACGATTCTATTCCAACGGATACAGTCGTTACGGATAATAAGAATCCGGAGTTCTATCTGCAACAAATCCCGCTTACGGAAGAAGCAATGCAAGAGTCCAACGACATACTGTCCGACGGTCTTTTCAATATGGGAATGATTTACAAGGATAAGCTGGAAGACTTCTCACTGGCGGAACAGACATTTACGAGACTTTATACACAGTTCCCCGACTTTGGGAACTTGGATGAAGTGTATTACAATCTCTACTTGATGAACTCCCGTTGGAAACGAACGGCAGAAGCGGAAGGATATAAGAATACACTGATCTCGCGATACCCCGACAGCAAATATGCCTTGACAATATCCGACCCGGACTTTGCGCGCAATGCCCTGTACGGAAAACATCTGGAAGACTCATTATATGCAGTTACCTATCAGGCTTTCACGGATGGAGATTACCGTACTGTCAATGCAAACTATGAGACTGCCAAAGTAAAATATGCCATGGGACAGCACATGCCTAAGTTCATGTTCCTGCATACGATGGGATTACTGCAATCCGGTGACCGTAAAGGATTCATGGAGGCACTGAAAGAAATCGTAGAGAAATATCCGAAGAACGAAATCAGCGAAATTGCCGGGAATATAGTCAAAGGCTTACAGGAAGGACGCCTGCTGGCTGCGGACGGAAGTGCATTCGGCTCTATATGGAAACGTCGTAAGATAGAACAAACGGAAGGAGAACTTCCGGCAGACAGTCTGACGCTCAAGTTCAGTGACGAGCGAAACACTCCTTATCTGTTTATTCTGGCATACGAAGAAGGAAAGATCAATGAGAATATGCTGCTCTATGAAATGGCGCATTATAATTTCTCTAACTTTATTATCAAGAATTTCGATCTTTCATTTGTTAATGATAACGGTATCGGAATGTTGCAGACCAAAGAATTTGCTAACTTTGACGAAGCATACCAATATATGAAGCTGCTTTATTCGGACAAGGATATGGCACGCAAATTAAGCGGAATGAGAGCGATTGTTATTTCTGCATCCAACTTTGAACTGTTACAAAAGTATTTCAGTTTTGATGATTATGCGGAATTCTATAACGAACACTTCTCTGACATTCCTGAACCGGAAATAGAAGGGATCATGCTGGATGAGCCTATCCTTATCGAAGGTGTAGACCAGGCAGAGGAAGAAGATTACTAAACAATTAAAAAGGCGGAAAATGAAAAAGGACCATTTACTTTGGGTGGACGATGAAATAGATATGCTGAAACCGCACATCTTATTTCTGCAAAGCAAGGGATATGAAGTGAGCACGGTAACCAACGGACAAGATGCGCTCGACCTTTGTAAAGAGACAACGTTCGATTTGATTTTCCTGGACGAGAATATGCCCGGCATCAGTGGTTTGGAAACATTGGCTCTGATAAAAGAAGTCAGCCCGAACGTGCCTGTCGTGATGATAACCAAAAGCGAAGAAGAAAACATCATGGATATGGCTATCGGTTCCAAAATTGCCGACTACCTGATAAAGCCGGTCAACCCGAACCAGATATTACTGACACTGAAGAAAAACCTGCATAAGAAAGATATCATCACCGAAGTGGCAAACAGCGGTTATCAGCAAAACTTCAACAAGATAGGTATGCAGATAAACGACTCGCTTACGTATAATGACTGGAAGGAAGTATACAAGCGGCTTGTCTTTTGGGAATTGGAACTGGAAGGAACAGACAGCAATATGGCGGAAATGTTGAAGATGCAGAAGTCCGAAGCCAACACCGCCTTTACCAAATTCATTAAAAAGAACTATACGGACTGGATGCAGAACCCGGACGAACGTCCGATGATGAGCCCCGACCTGTTCAAACGCAAGATATTCCCGTTACTGGATGCAGGGGAAAAAGTATTCTTCATCGTTATCGACAATTTCCGTTACGACCAGTGGAGACTGATAAGCAATGAGTTTGCAGACTCTTTCATTATCGAGGAAGATCTGTATTACGGTATCTTGCCGACCGCTACGCAATATGCCCGCAACGCCATTTTCTCCGGATTGATGCCCAACAAGATTGCCGAGATGTTTCCCGAATTATGGGTGGATGAAGATGAAGAAGAAGGTAAGAATCTGAATGAAGCACCTCTTGTACAGACGCAAATAGACCGATACCGCCGCAAGGACACTTTCTCTTATCACAAGATTAACGACTCCGGAGCGGGAGAACGCTTGGTAAATCAATTCAGCCGTTTGAAACAGAATGACCTGAATGTAGTTGTTCTCAACTTCATAGATATGATGTCTCATGCCCGAACCGAATCCAAGATGATGCGCGAACTCGCTTCCACCGAAGCGGCTTATCGCTCCATCACCCTTTCATGGTTCCGCCATTCATCCGTCAATGAATTGTTTAAAGCATTGGCAGAGAGCGACTACAAAGTCATCGTAACGACCGACCACGGCAGTATCCGCGTAGATAATCCGATAAAGGTAATAGGAGACAGAAATACGAATACCAACCTGAGATACAAGTTGGGAAAGAATTTAAGCTATAACCCCAAACAGGTGTTCGAGATAAAAGAACCGTTGAAAGCACAACTGCCCAGCCCGAATGTCAGCACCAGCTACATTTTCGCTACGGGCGGCGACTTCTTTGCTTATCCCAACAATTACAACTACTATGCATCTTATTATAAAGATACCTTCCAGCACGGAGGTGTCTCGATGGAAGAGATGATTATCCCTATCATCACGATGCAAAGCAAAAATAAAAGATAATTAAACACTAAATAAGATGGAAATAAAGATTACCTCGTTAGATAACATCCATGATGCTGCCAAACAGTTCATCGCAGCAATGGGAGACAATACCGTATTCGCTTTCTACGGAAAGATGGGTGCAGGTAAAACTACTTTCATAAAAGCCGTATGCGAAGAGTTGGGCGTGACGGACGTCATCAACTCCCCCACATTTGCAATCATCAATGAATATCGTTCCGAAACAGCCGGAGAGTTAATTTATCATTTCGACTTCTACCGCATCAACAAAGTAGAGGAAGCATTCGATTTTGGCTATGAAGACTATTTCTACAGCGGTGCTCTCTGTTTCATCGAATGGCCGGAGCTGATAGAAGAGCTTCTACCGATGGATGCAGTCAAAGTGACGATTGAAGAACAAGCAGACGGAAGCCGTGTGATAACCCTATAAGAAAAGTCAACGGGAACTGTTTGTTTCATTCGGTTCTCCCTTAGGAACTTTTTGTTCCATAATATATGAAACTATTGTTCCACAAAATAAGAAACAAAAGTTTCACAAAATATGAAACAAGAGTTCCACAATATATGAAACTAATGCCTCCTACCGAGGAAACTATAAAAGCCCCCGTACCGTTTTATGTTTGCACAATACTTCGTACAGATTTTATTCGCCTTGACAGGTATCATCTCCCTATTGGCGGCTTTGCTTGACTGGGAATGGTTTTTCTCCGCACAAAATGCGCAGTTTCTGACACGGAGTCTGGGAAGAAAAAAAACACGGCTGTTCTATGGCGTATTAGGATTCGTCCTAATGGGAACAGCCGTGTTCTTGTTTTATAAGAGATAACATTCTTTATTCTACCTGACCAAGTGAGTTTCCATACTCCATCTCTCCTTGGACTACCCAAAGGATATCTTCCGAAGCATATTCACCCATCTCGTCTTTCTTGGCTTCGCGAATAATATAGTCCACGATTTCATCTTGGTCAATATTGATATATCCATCAGCATCAGGCTGAGCGTCCAGACACCCACTCGTAGAGTAATAATCAACCATTACATCGAGAAAATAGTATAATTCATCGTCAGAGAATTTACCTTTTAACTCTTGAGGCAGATAATTCTTGATAAACTCAATCGTCTTCTCATCATCTGCGTCTTCCAATAAGAAATCGTCTTCAAGTCCCATAATATTCTTATTTAATAATGTGTACTTATACTCTTATTTAGATGCCAATGCCTCGAACTTTTCCTGCAACTTGTTCTTTGGCAATGCACCGACTGATTTATCAACCACTTCACCGTTCTTGATGAATAGGATGGTAGGGATATTACGAACACCGAATTGTGCCGGTAGATCCGGATTCTCATCAATGTCACACTTGCCTACTATCATTTTACCTTCGTATTCTTTTGCCAGTTCCTCTACCAAAGGAGCAATTTGCTTACAAGGACCACACCATGGAGCCCAAAAATCTACCACCAAAAGTTCATTGTTCTGTGACAACTCTTCAAAGTTCGAATCTTTAATTTCTAAAGCCATAATCTATTTTTCTTTTTAATTGTTTTCAGATGATGCAAATATACTAATTTATCTTATAATCAAGTTCTGCTTTCGTTCTTAAATATGTTATTAAATCTTTTTGAACGGAAATCTTTAAGGAACGAGACATCAGGTCTACTCCCATCTGACCATCGGCATCTTTCACCTTAAAATAAAGCTCCGCATTGCCCGGATGATCTTTAATCAAAGAAGACAGTTCCAATATAAGTTCCTCATTCAATGCTGAAAGAGGGGCAAGAATCGTCAGCTTCTCAATACTTTTCTCTTTCACATCGGTAAGCAGCTCAATAGAAGTCACCTTAATATCCAACTCCTCCGGTTTCCATTGACGGGGCTGACACTTTGCCCTTATAAATAAGAACATTCCAACCGCCAAATAGTTTCTCCATTCAATCCAGTCATTGCCAAAGAAAGGTAGTTCGGCAGATCCGGAATAGTCTTCCATACGAACAATACCGTATGGTTTGCCCGTCTTGCCATAGCCTTCACGTACATTGGTAATGATGCCGCCCATTGTCAAATCTTGATTGGCAAGTGCCGCTTTATCCGCCAAGTCGGCCATGCGCGTCCTGCATACCTCTTCCAATACGATGGAATATTCATCCAGCGGATGGGCAGAAAGATAGATACCTACAAGTTCTTTCTCTTTGTTCAAGCGTTCCAAATCACTCCATGCCGCAGCCGGAAGAATTTCAGGAGTAGCAATATCAACTACGTTCTCGCCACCGAACAAAGAGTTCGCGGCGGCAGCTTTATCCATTTGATACTTATTACCGTAGCGTATCAACGTATCAAGGAATGTCTCGTTCTTACTGTTTACGGCAAAATACTGTTCACGCTTTAACTCCGTAAAACTGTCGAATCCACCGGCAAGAGCCAGGTTCTCTATATTCTTTCGATTACATGCGCTTAGGTTAACGCGTTGCACAAAATCAAATATCCCCTTATACGGGCCGTTCGCATTGCGTTCTTCGATAATCGCCTGTACGGCAGCTTCACCTACTCCCTTAATGGCTCCCATACCGAAACGGATATCTCCTCTCTTATTTACGGTAAACTTCAGATTACTTTCATTGACGTCCGGTCCAAGCACGGGGACTCCCATAGCCTTACATTCGTCCATCAACTTCGTGATTTCGGTAATATTTGAGATATTCCGGCTCATTGTAGCAGCCATATACTGCGCCGGATAGTTGGCTTTCAGGTAGGCTGTTTGATAAGCCACCCAAGAATAACAGGTAGCGTGCGATTTATTGAAAGCATAGGAAGCAAACTTCTCCCAGTCCCCCCAAATCTTTTCAAGGATTTTCGGGTCATGACCGTTCTTCTTCCCTCCTTCGATAAACTTAGGCTTCATGTGATCCAGTTTGTCACGCAGCTTTTTACCCATCGCCTTACGAAGAGCATCAGACTCTCCACGGGTAAAGTCGGCAAGCAAACGGGATAGAAGCATGACCTGTTCCTGATAGACCGTAATACCATACGTATCTTTCAGATATTTCTCCATCACAGGGATGTCATACTCGATAGGTTTACGTCCGTGCTTACGGTCGATAAAATCCGGAATATAGTCCATCGGACCCGGACGATAAAGAGCATTCATGGCTATCAAGTCCTCGAACGTAGTAGGCTGCAATTCACGCAAATATTTCTGCATTCCGGCAGACTCGAACTGGAATGTACCGATGGTTTTACCGTCACTATATAGTTTATAGGTAGGAGTATCTTCTATGGAAACCTTATCGATATCCAGCTCAATACCGAGGCTCAGACGAATATTTTCAATCGCTTCTTTAATGATGGACAAGGTTTTCAGTCCCAGAAAATCCATCTTTATCAATCCTGTATCTTCGATGACAGAGCCTTCATATTGGGTAACCAGCATCTTCTCGCCCGTTTCCTTGTCATCGGCCGTACTAACGGGAACCCAGTCCGTTATGTCGTCACGACAGATAATCGTACCGCAAGCATGCACACCCGTACCACGAACATTGCCTTCAAGCATCTTGGCATACTTAATGGTATCTCTTACCAAAGGATCATTGGATGCTTCCGCTGCCTGCAATTCAGGCACATAGGCAATCGCATTCGGCAGATTCAGTTTCTTTTCGGGTATCTTATCGGGAACTAATTTCGCCAATCTATCCGATTCGGACAATGGCAGTTTCTGCACACGTGCCACATCTTTAATAGCTAGCTTGGTAGCCATCGTACCATAAGTAATGATGTGGGCTACTTTCTCTGCTCCGTACTTCTCCGTTACCCAACGAAGAACTTGCCCGCGACCGTCATCATCGAAGTCTACGTCAATATCAGGCAAAGAAATACGGTCCGGATTCAAGAAACGCTCAAACAGCAAATCATATTTAATCGGGTCTATCTTTGTAATCCCCAAGCAATAAGCAACGGCAGAGCCGGCGGCAGAACCACGTCCCGGACCGATTGAAACTCCCATGGCACGTCCGGCAGCAATAAAGTCCTGCACAATAAGGAAGTATCCCGGAAAACCCATCGTCTTCATAATGTGAAGCTCGAAGTTCAAACGTTCTTTCGTTTCATCGTTCATATCCTCACCATACCGTTCTTTCGCACCATCAAAAGCCAATTTCCTCAGATAATCCGCTTCAAGCTTAATACGATACAGTTTATCATAACCGCCCAAACGCTTTATCTTATCTTTCGCATCTTCTTCACTCAAGACTACATTGCCATTCTCATCCCGGGTGAACTCATCAAATAAATCTTTTTCAGAATACTTTTGCCGATATCCTTCTTCCGTTCCAAACTCTTCCGGGATGGCAAATGTCGGCATAATCGGCGCATGGTCTATGGAATAGAACTCTATCTTGTCACAAATGTCCACCGTATTGGATAATGCCTCAGGTACATCTGCAAAGATTTCGTTCATCTCCTCTTTTGTCTTCATCCACTCCTGCTTGGAGTAGAGCATACGGTTCGGATCATCCAGGTCTTTTCCTGTGCTTAAACAAATCAGACGGTCATGAGCCTCCGCATTCTCCTCATCTACAAAGTGAACGTCATTGGTGCAAATAAGTTTGATATCATACTTTTTGGCATATTCTATCAAGTGCTTGTTCACATTTAACTGTAATTCATATGCTTCATGATTGGCACGGGGAACAGTAGCCTTATGCAATTGCAGTTCCAGATAGTAATCTTCTCCAAAAAGATTCTTATACCATTGGATTGCCTCTTCCGCATCATTCAACAGACCTTGCGTTATTTTCTTCGGAACCTCACCTCCCAAGCATGCAGATGCCACAATAAGTCCTTCATGGTACTTCTCCAGTTCCACACGATCTGTACGCGGACGCATGTAAAAACCTTCTGTCCACGCTTTAGAGACCAACTTTATTAAATTATGGTAACCTTTTTCATTCTTTGCCAATACAATGAGGTGATAACCGCTTTGGTCTTGTTTACCATCTTTGTCCTGCAAACGCCGACGGGCCACATACATCTCACAACCGATAATCGGTTTAAAAAGTTTCTTTTTCGCCTCTTCCAGCTGCGCTTTACAAGCAGAAAGTTCGGCATCCTTATCTTCACATTCCACCTCACCCTTCTCTATCGCAGCAATCTTTTTCTTCAGGGCTTTTATCTCACCATTCGTGCCGCTGTTCTTCTTATTTACATAATTGAAGAACTCCTTCACGCCGAACATATTACCGTGATCGGTTATAGCTATCCCCCGCATCCCATTACCTATCGCCTTGTCTACGAGCTTTGAGACACTCGCCTGACCATCCAGGATAGAATATTGGGTGTGGACATGTAAATGAACAAAATCTTGCATATATATTTCAAAAACTGTATTTTACACTCTGCTTCAAAAAGAGTCTAAAGATACTCCACTTTTAATATATGAGCAAAATGAAGTTACAAAAGTTATGAACAACCACACTTTTTTATGGAAATGAAGCTAAAAAAAGTATTTCTAACCGCATTTATTTGCTACATTTTTAAATTAAGTTTATTTTTGCAGACTATAAAATATATATTCATGACTCATGGGTCGACTAAAGAAATTAAAAAAGATAAGAATACATAGAGAAGGTACACATATTCTGGTGGGGGCTTTGATCCTGCTTGTTGCCGTCAACGCTTTCTTCTTTTATGTGTTTGAATGTAAAATTCCATTCTATTTAGTAGTTGCCGCCAGTGCTATCGTTTACGGATTAGTGCTTAACTTCTTCAGATGCCCAATCCGATTATTCGGAGAAGAAACCGAGAAAATAGTCGTAGCTCCTGCAGACGGAAGAATTGTCGTTATCGAGGAAGTGGAAGAGCATGAATATTTTCATGACAAACGCATAATGGTTTCTATTTTTATGAGTATTCTCAACGTGCATGCCAACTGGTATCCGGTAGACGGCACTGTTAAATATGTTTCTCATCAGAACGGAAAATTCATGAAAGCGTGGTTGCCTAAAGCCAGTACGGAAAACGAACGTTCAACGGTTATTATCGAAACTCCCGAAGGTGTAGAGATTATGGCACGCCAGATAGCAGGAGCAATGGCAAGAAGAATCGTGACATACGCCGAACCCGGAGAAGAATGTTATATCGATGAACACATGGGATTCATTAAATTCGGTTCGCGAGTGGATGTATATTTACCTTTAGGTACTGAAATATGTGTCCGTATGGGACAACTGACAATCGGTAATCAAACCGTCATTGCAAAACTGAAATAAAGAAAAGATCATGGCAAATTGTATCACCCGCCACATACCAAACACGGTTACCTGCCTGAATTTGTTTTCGGGATGCATTGCCAGCGTAATGGCTTTTGAAGCTAAATACGAATTAGCAATCGGTTTTATTATACTAAGCGCCGTATTCGACTTCTTCGACGGAATGCTTGCCCGTCTATTGGATGCCAAATTGCCTATCGGAAAGGATCTGGATTCATTGGCAGATGATATCAGTTTCGGTATTGCACCTGCATTAATGGTATTCTCTTTATTTAAAGAGGTACATTATCCGGAAATGCTCGTGGGAATTAAAGACTTCATGCCCTACACCGCTTTCCTTATTGCGGTATTCTCAGCATTAAGACTGGCCAAATTCAATATCGATACCCGACAAACCAGTTCTTTCATCGGACTGCCGGTCCCTGCCAATGCTTTGTTTTGGGGAGCACTGATAGCCGGAACGCATGATGTTCTTATATCCGACTTTTTCAATGCCATCTATCTTTTCATTCTGGTGGTTTTATTCTCCTATCTTCTCATTTCAGAAATACCCATGTTCTCCTTAAAATTCAAAAACCTGACATGGAAAGATAATAAAGTCAGCTTCATTTTTCTTCTCGTTTGTATCCCGTTGCTCGTATTTTTTGGAATAAGTGGCTTTGCAGCGGTTATAGCATGGTATATCTTCCTTTCTGTTGTGACAATAAAGAAAGGATAAACAAAACTATGGCATACTTGTTGTATTACCATCATCAGAAGAAACGATTAAACGAATAAACTTATGTCAACGATATTGGGACTTTTCTTTTTCATCATTATAATAGTGCTCGTCATTGGCTTGTCTCTCATAAGAGGTGTGCTAAGACTGTTTTTCGGCTTTGGACGCAGAACGACTTCACAGAACAATCAACAAAACCGTACTTACCAAGGCTCTTATCGCCGGAACGAAAAAGAAAACTACAATAACGACTCATCCTCCCAAGCACACAATCGTAAGAAAATATTCGATGACGATGAAGGAGAATATGTAGATTTTGAAGAAGTAAAAGATGATCGGAAATAGCCTATAGATGGTTAAACAACACGGCTAACGTTTATTTCGAAAGAAGTTTCTCATCATATCAGCGCATTCGGTCTCCAAGACACCATCCACCACAACTGTTTTAGGATGCAAAGCCTCCGGAGCATACCGACGGTATCCCCGTTTTTCATCCGCAGCACCAAATACCAATTTACCGGTCTGCGCCCAAGCAATAGCACCGGCACACATCACACATGGTTCTACCGTGACATAAAGGGTACATTCATTCAAGTATTTTCCGCCAAGTACATCGGCAGCAGCAGTAATAGCCTGCATTTCGGCATGAGCGGTAACATCATTCAATGTCTCCGTCAGATTATGCGCCCGGGCAATGATGCGTTCCTTACACACGACAACAGCCCCGACAGGAACCTCGCCACGCACAAAAGCCTTATCGGCCTCCATCAACGCCTGTTTCATAAAATAAGTATCATCCAGCATAATTCAACGGCGCATATCATGTTCTCCGAAAAGTGTCGGATAGTCTTCTTCCATATTCTTGTAGACAAACATCAAAATCGTTTCGCGAAGCCAACGCGACTTATTCGTTATCTTATATTTTTCCAGATAACGATCCACAATCTGCTGTTCTTCCTCACTCATCAAACATACCATCCTTGTATGCCGACGGGGCTCTGCAGGTGTCACTTTAACACGTTTCTTCACACTCTTTCTCATATTCTCTGCAAATTTAGTTTTACTTCTGTAATTTCAAAAGATAAAAAGCTTATTTTTGCAAAAACATTTTATGGCAGAACACAATACATTCGGAAATGAAGGGGAAAACGCCGCTGCCGAATTTCTAATTGAACACGGTTATCACATCCGGCACCGCAATTGGCGAAGTGGACGCAAAGAACTGGACATTGTGGCAGAAAAAGGAAATAATCTCATTATTGTGGAAGTAAAAAGCCGTAAGGATACGGCATACGCAATGCCGGAAGATGCTGTCGACACAAAGAAAATCAGAAGAATCGTATCGGCTACGGATGCTTATCTCAGGTGTTTCAGTCTGGACTGCCAAGTTCGTTTTGACATTATAACAGTAGTAGGAGATAAAAATAATTTTAAAATAGAGCATATCAAAGAAGCGTTTTATCCGCCCATTTGGTAATAAAGAATTTAACGATGGATATAGAAACCGTAAGAGAATACTGTTTGCAGAAGAAAGGTACGGAAGAATGTCTGCCTTTTGATGATACGACTCTTGTAATCAAGGTGATGGGGAAGATGTTCATTCTGATTGACTTGGAAGGAAGCAACCATATCTGCCTGAAATGCGAACCGGAATATGCCATAGAGCTTCGGGAACGTTATAACGGGATAGACGGTGCTTTTCATTTCAATAAAAAATACTGGAACCAAGTTTCACTGAGCAGTGATGTAAATGAAACGCTCATCAAACATCTGATAGACCATTCTTACGAAGAAGTAATAAAGAAATTCACGAAAAAACTAAAAGCCGAATACGATGCACTATCCTGATTTTCCTTTTAAACGGATACATTTAAAAGAGACGAACTCTACCAGCAGTTACTTGCGGACATTATGCAACACACAGGCTACGGAAGAGTTCACTGTGATATCCACAGACTTTCAGACAGCAGGCAGAGGACAACGGGGTAATTCATGGGAATCCGAAGACAAGAAAAACTTGCTATTCAGCCTACTGCTGACTCCGTCTTTCCTACCGGCCAACGAACAGTTTATCTTATCCCAGATTGTATCTTTAAGCATAAAAGAAGAATTGGATACATACGGCAGTGGTTTCAGCATCAAATGGCCGAATGATATTTACTGGAATGACAAAAAGATATGCGGAATATTGATAGAGAACGATTTACAAGGCAGTTACCTATCTCAAAGCATTGCAGGTATCGGCATTAACATTAACCAGGAAGCTTTCCACAGCCCTGCCCCCAACCCTGTATCACTCAAACAAATAACCGGAAAAGAGCATGATCTCAATTCCATCCTCGAAAACATTCTTTGCCGTCTGGATTCATATTACAAGAAGATACAATCCGGATATATGGAAAGCATATCTGAAACATATTACAACGCATTATTCCGCAAAGAGGTATTCGCAGGGTTTTCAGATAAAAACGGTGAATTTACCGCACGTATCATCAGGGTTGAGCCATCCGGGCTATTGGTCGTTGCCGATAAAGACGGCATGGAGCGCTCTTATGCTTTCAAGGAAATCAGTTACATCTTATAAGAGGAAAGTTATCGCGCATTTTCCATTTCAACCATACGAATCTTATCGAGCACTTTCTTTACTTCAAAAGAGGGGAACAGAGCAATCACGCGCTGTAAATACCCTTTTGCTTTTGCATAGTCGGAATTTACCAAATCATTGATATGCTCACGATAACGTGCATATTGCATCTTAGTGGGCACACGAAGTTTTGAATAGGAATGTTCTATTTCCGCCCGCTCCTTTTCCGCATAGTAATAATAATAATTGCCAATGAAGATATTAGCCGGCAAATTATTCACATCCAAAGACAGCACTCTTTCATAGAGCTCCAAAGCCTCTTTCTCTTTTCCGCTTTGCGCTTTCAGGTCTGCACAAGCCAAAAGAGCATCTATATCATCCGGTTGAAGCTTTATCAGTTCGTCATAAAATACATGAGCTTTATTATAATTGCATGCCCGCTTATAATGGTCTCCCAATATAAGTGCCATCTTACTACTGAAAAGGGTATCATTCGCTGCATGTTTCCAAAAGAAAAGTTCAGCTTCTTCCGTATTTTCCGATACGGCTATACGATAATTTTCTTCCGCTACCTCCCAATCTTCATTGGTCATAGCATACTCTACCTGCTCCATAATGTCTTTGTCAGACATAGCCTGTACAAAAACCGGCATCAGCATCAATAACACCAATAAAATGTAACGAAACTTCATTTAAACCTCCTTTAGTCTAATTTTTAGTCCTACAAAGATAAGTATAAAAACAAAGGAATCATTTGCATCTTTATTTCTTTTAATGAATGTATGCAGTTGTTTATACTTATTACAAAAAAAGAAGAAAACATCAATTTCCAGTCCTCTATGCTCAACAAAAAAGGATCTTCACTTTTATCAACTGCAATTCAGTCCCTTATCTACAAACAGTGAAGAGGTGAAGGCAAATAAAACTAATTTAAAATTGCGTCAATAAGCAGAAAAACACCGATAAAGTCTGTAAAAATCCACCCGGATACTTTTCTATAAACATCCCGATGTTTTTTAAAATTACCGGGATGATTAAAAAAAACATCAGGTCGATTGATAACAAAGATACGGTCCGTTGTTGACAAACGATAGGAGTTTGTCAACAACGGACCGTATGCTAAAATATCCGCTAACAGAAATTATATAACCTGATAAAACCGAAAAGGGAATGCCGAATAAATGAGCATTCCCTTTTCCTCTCTAAGCTTGAAAAGATTATTTATTCTTTTTAGAATACAGAGCTTGCTTAGTACGTTTTCTTGCGTCGGAAGCATCCATCTTCACAGTCATTTCCACTTCATAACGTCCTTTGCTCAACTCACGATAAATTTCTACTACCGGAATGATATCCTTAATAGAAAATTCAGACTGAATCTTATTGCTCTTATCCATATCGTCTGACGAAATAACATCTCCTTCACCGAGATCTTCATTTGACATATCGCTTTTCTCGCTGGCCTCAACATCACTTATCGCACTCGTCACCAAGTCTATCTTTGCCTGATTATATGCCACAGCCTTTGCTGCTTTATAGTTACCGCCGATACCTTTTCCACGACCGATGTAATAACGATTACCACCATCTTCATCTTTTTCAATTGCAGCCATTTGAGCCAGTTCTAATTGTTTTGCAACGGGCAAACTTCCGGCAACCGAACGCCAACCATCTTTCTCGTATTGTTTAGCTTCTTTACGAATATCTTTGCTGGCTTTTGCTTTCAATTCCTTTTTAAGTTCTTTCGTTGTTTGCTGTGCAAAAGCAGGAGTTGCCATCAACAAAACTGCGACTGTCAAAGATAAAATAAACTTCATTGTCTTCATACTTCTTCCGATTTTATAATTAATACTTCTATTTCCAATTCGCCACATACGGCAAATTAATTTGAATGCGGGAAACTTCCCCGCTTTGATCATTTCTTATTTCCATAGAACCTTTAATAAAGGCTATACGATAGGTGTTAATAGGAGCTCTTTTCCAATCACCTTCGGCGGTTGTTTCAAAAACATACGTACCGACACCCTGATAAGGAACATTTATATCATTTTTGATTAAAGTATTGACAAGTCCCGGAACCTCAAGAGCGATATTTTGAACGGTAAAAGAGTTAGCATAACGGGAGTTTAAAGTCATACGGACTTTTACATTGGTCAAAGTTGAGTCCGTCTCTGCTTCTGCCGTCAGATAAACCTTACCTTCGGGCATAACCGTCATCTTCTGACCTTTCACGTCAATATAGAATTTATGACTGACCGGCTTGTTGTTCAATCGGAAAGTAGCCTCAACGAAATTCTCTTCGGTTTCCAAACAATCGGCCGCATCATAAAGGATACGAATGGTCTTACCGCCATCTCCACTGCGGGCTGCCAATTGTGAAGCGCAGTTGGACTTCAATTTCGGCATTGTAGAGATGGCAATAGGATTGCCCTGCAAAACTAAATGACACTCATATTCTCCAAACCTTGTCGTATTGCCTTGAATCGAAATCATATTATACAACTGCTTGTAAGACTGACGCAAAGAAGAAACCCGTTTCTTACGCATAGAATCAAAGAAATACTCGTCCAAGGGATCAATCTTCAAAATAGAAGCCTGAATATCCTCTAAGGATTCTATTTCGTTCAAATGATTTTCCAATTCCACCAATTGAGCTTCATATTTCTTGTCTCTTGTTTCAAAATCTTTCACTAACTTCTTTAGTTCCAAACGAGTAAAAGGATATTTGATAGAGTAATCATAGTACACTTGCTTCGTCTTTTTATCCTGCAACTTCTCCCAATAAAACTCTTCGACTTTAGACAATGAAATACCTTGCACAAAAGGAACTGTTGCTGCTTTTACATCCGTACTGGAGCTATAAGTATCAACAAACTCGGTTATTTCATCATTTTCCAGTTTCTGATTCATATTACTTGACTCCGCAAAAGTAATGTTTTGAGCGACAGCCTGGATTATTTGCTTCTTAACCTCCTGCAAACAAGCAGCCTGAGCAGCCTCCAAAGTCGGTTCGTGAGCAGAAACGATCAAATAGTCTTCTACCATCTTCTGATACCAGACAGGAGCTTTCTTTGCACTTTTCTCCACCACTTTAAATTGGGCGGAGACAGAAGACAAAAGCACTACCAGCAAAAATGACGTTATCGTTATTCTTTTATTCATAACCTTTCTTTTTTATTATTTCCACACTACCGGCAAATCCTTGATAATGACCTCGCATCCACGAATCCTTAATTCGACATGTACCAAAGATCCAAGTCGGTCAAATACTTTATTTACATAGAAAGATTCTTTCAAAGGTATACTATAAGGCATTTTCTTGGTATTGTAATACCCAACGGTAGAGCTGCAATCGGAATAAGTGTTTCCATCCGAATCTATGGCACTCATAATACGGACTTCTCCACCGTCTCTGTCACGTGATTTATTAGTGATACGCCCCGTTATTGTAATCCGTTGCTGACTCTCACTACCTATACAAGACAAAAGTACAAATTCCAAATCCGGACAAGAAATATTAATCTTGGCATTAAGAGCCGGAGCAGAAGCCGCAGGAGCAGCAACCGGTACTTCTTTAACAACAATCTTTTCTACCGGAACTTCTTTGATAACCTCTTTCTCTACAATCTTCTCTACGGGGACCTCTTTGATAACTTCCTTTTCCACCTCAATTACTTCCGGAGGAATATTGATATATTTCTGAACGGAATCTGTCAAGGCACGTGCCTCTGCATTACAATTACTGCTTTGAGGAATCTTTGTCAAGACATCTAACGCCTCATCATATTTATGACGGATCAAATAGTTACGGGCCATTAATATTTGCGACTCACATTCCGTGTTCTTCGCAAGTCCATATGCCTGAACCAATGCTTCGGAAGCCTGTTCATAGCAAGGTACTGTTTCCGGAACACAACCTAAATAAGCTATCGCTTCATTACATTTTCCCGTATTAATCATTACCTGAGCTTTCTGAACGATTGTTCCACAATTCTGTGTATAATGATCAATAACCTTTTGACGGGCGTTACGGATAAAACGGGCATACTGCGAATCTGTAGCCTTGACATTGGCTATGAGCGCACGTAATGTTTCGTCCTTTGAGCCTTTACCGTTACCACTGATCGGGACAACTATACTACCATACAAACTACCATCCAATGCATTCTTCGCCAACAAAGTCAACTCGGCCTTAATCAGAGATACATTACGGATTAATCCTTCTGTACTCATCTCCTCTAAAAGGTTCAATTGAGGTTCAAGCACGAAGGCATTGTACATAGACGTAGCTCCGGCACCATTGCGAGAAAGGATTTGCTCCACTTTCAATTTTAAAGCGTTCGCCACTTGCTGACTCATATCGCCCTCAACAGGTTCTACCGCAGTAAAATTAATCGCATCTTGAGCGTGGATATGTACAGATAATCCCAATATCAGGATAAATAAAATCTTTATTTTCTTCATACTCTACCAGTATTATTGAATAACAATCCAAATTTGCTGACCGGAGCTAGCTTTTGTTTTAGGTTCATGTTCTTCGGAAGTGAGCAATCCTTTTAAGAAAGAAATCAATGGTCCTCTCACTTTCGTTACATTGTAAGGTTTTCCACTTACCTGATCATAGATAGGCACTTTCATGGAAATGTCAATCACCATATCAGAACTGTTAATATCATAATTGCCTCCATAAGAATTATTGGAGAGCCAATCCTGAAGTTCCGTTTCCAAATCATTTCCCGTCTTCATTTCCGTATACGGATCAATGCCGCTATTAGGACCCAGCTCGATTCTTACATTCAAATTACGTCCTTTTTCCATCATTTCATTGAAACCATTTTGAAGTTGAGTGAAAAAGTCATCGTTCACTTTACCCAAAGCTCTCTCTGCCAATTTCAAAGAATCCTGCGTTATGAACTTATCGCTCGTATAACTTGCATTAGCAAAAGATTCACCACTAATAGCTTCCGCAGCCTGCAATTCCAGACTAACCTCCGAAGAACCATTCGCATGCTTATTCACAAAGATTTTCACCTCTACAGATATATCTGCTTTTGATTCTAACACGACATCTTTAACCGGGTCACTCTTCGCACCCGTCGTTGCAGAAATTATATCATTTCTTTTACTTGCTTTCAGCAGAGTAACGAAGTCCTTCGTCGTAAACCCACGGTTGCCGAATTCTTCTTTCACTTTACTAACAGCCCTACTGACCAACGGATTATTCTCTATTAGCTGACGCACATCTTGTCCCTCTTTTGCATAAGGAACAACAATAACATTAGGTTGTCTCACATTATTAGCCGTACCGCGTGTTGCAGATTCCTGTGAATATCCGGGCAAAGCCAACATACATGCAAACACTAACCAAATAAGTTTCTTCATATCTTATATTTTATTGATTAAAAAAGAATAAAAAATCCTGTCTTGCATAAAAAACTCTATGTAAGACAAGACTCCCAAACATTTATATCAAAGGAAAATTATCTAAATCCTAGTCCTCCTCCTACTTTATTTTCGATCAGGTTCTGTCGCAGAGCTTTTAAGTTTACAGTTATATCAAACGGCATACTTTTCACTTTCTGTCCCTTCACTTTTGCCAAACTACCGACAGACACAACACTCGTAATAAAATCTTTGTAGCGTTTTCCTTCAAAGAAATTTGAAAGAAAATCCGCATGCTTAGCTTCTACGGAAGACTCCGGCTCACTAATCATTTTGTTATGACCGGGAAACCCTACGTATAAAACCGCACGCATTACTCTGATCTCAGCATCTTCACGGGCATTTGCTTCTTTTTTTCCATAACCTAAAGCACGAATCACTACATTATTCGCATCAATCTCTTTCACCAGATTGACAGAACCACCATAGTTTACCGGCTTCACTTTCTGAGCACACAGATAACCTGTTGAGAATAAAGCAAAAAAGAGAAATAAAATTTTCAGTTTCATAGCTTACTATTTTATTTAAGAATCAATTTACATTGCAACCAGCTAGTACTGGACGAATTTTGGAATTTTTCGATTATTCCATCCTTTCCATCACTAATGCCACATGTGGATGTACCGTCCGGCATCATTTCCTTTACTTTAATGATACCCACAGGAACATTTGTCTGCGTCCCGTCTTTTGCCATTGTAACATATTTCACTTGGAAAGTATCGCCTTTCTTTATTCCTTGATTCTGTCCGCAATTAATAACAACTTCATTTCCATCATACTTTGTTATGGTGCCATATACTGCAAAATTATTAACGAAGTAATTCGTCATTTTTTCAGTCATGGATTGCAGAGCGTCGTCCAATGCTGCATCTTTTGTGTTTTTCACAATCATATTCTTAAAGTTGCTGACAAAAGATCTTTCATCAGCAACTTCAGCTTTATCAGAAGCAGCATTTACCACAGATAGCTTTAAGGTTACCACACAAGTATAGCCGTTTGCACCACCTGTTTTCTTTGTAAATTTACATTTGGTAATATTGCAATACAGAGTATAATCATTTAATAAACCTTCCAAAATTTCTCTTCTTTTTTCATCCGGGAGGTCCATAAAATCTTCACGCATCATATATTGGCTTTCCGCACTTGCCATTTCATCATCCAAAACCGTGAACCGACCGGATGCTGTAGCGACTTCGCCTACTTTAGCCTTAATCATATCCAAGAACCTCTCATGGAGCGGTTCTACAGATTTAAAATCACCCATACGTAAAACTAAGGATGTTTTATTCAAATCTTGAGCTTGTAACGCAATAAAAACGCCACAGACCAAATATAAAAAAGCTCCTAATATTCTTTTCATCACTTATAATAATCTATTAGTTATTTTTAGCTTGCTTCAATGCCTCAGAATTTTCCTTAATTCCTCTTTGAATCAATGGAATCAATTGAGCAGACATTTTAATAGCTTTCATTGATGATTTAATTTTCTTACCTAAAGTCATTGCCTTTAACGGATCGGAAGCCAAATCAGTTAAAGCAAGCGGGCCTTCCAAAGCTAGATTTGTTGCTTGAAGCGAAGCTGTCGTCAATTCCAAAGAAGCCATGCTATATGTCTTCAACGCATCTGCTTTTTTAATTTCCTCACCTGTCTGCTTGTTCTTTATATCCATTATCGTAATTGTATCACCATCCTCATCAGCTTCGTAACGGGTATTAATTTCAATAAAACCTATATTTTCTTCAACACCTTTCATTCTTGCAAACAATTCATTGGTATGCACAAAGAAGCTATCTACATTTGCCAAACCTGAATTAGGTTCAATCGGCTTATAATTCGCCATGAACTTCTCATAATCAGCACGCAATTTAGCAATTTTCATATCCTTAGCTTCTGCTTTGGCCTCTGCTTTTTCCGCATTTTCCAATTCTTTCATTTCATTTGCTTCTTCTTTCGCTTTTCTCTTTGCCTCTTTTGCTTCCATTTTAGCAGCTTTCTTTTCCTCTTTTGTCATTTCTTGTGCTGCAACATAGGTTGTTTGCAATAAAAACATTCCTACCAAAATAAATAAAAACTTTTTCATAATAATAAATCAACTTTTAAATTTTAAATATTAAATGTGTTATAATCCCCGAGGAAACCGTTAAACATACTGCTCTTTTTTTAACAAATAAAAGTTCATTCAGAGCATAGTAGCTTGTTCGTCGGGACAAATATAATTATTACTTTTTAATTATTTTATATTTTGGGAATAAAAAAGAAGAAGTTTTTATCATTTATATCATAATATTTTTTAATATATGAAAATAATCACTGAAAACGGTGATGCGGAAAAATAATAAACAGTTAGCATATTTATTAGAAATGTAACAACGTATAAAGAACGAGTTAAAATTCTATTTGGAAGAAAATCAACAGACAACAAAAAGCAAAACATTTACACCGATTATTAAATAAGAAATTCGTATGTTTGTAACCAATAAATTCAAAACTATTATGGTAAAATACAAAAGAATTCTCCTGAAATTAAGCGGGGAAAGCCTGATGGGAGAAAAACAATACGGAATCGACGAAAAACGCTTAGCGGAATACGCTGCACAAATCAAAGAAATCCATGAATTGGGCGTACAAATAGGTATCGTCATCGGAGGAGGAAATATATTTCGTGGGCTTAGCGGAGCATCCAAAGGTTTCGACCGCGTAAAAGGAGACCAAATGGGAATGCTTGCAACCGTTATTAACAGCCTAGCATTAAGTTCCGCACTCGGTTCTACCGGAGTTAAATCCAAAGTACTTACTGCGGTACGTATGGAACCCATCGGAGAGTTTTACAACAAGTGGAAAGCTATCGAATGCATGGAAAACGGAGAAATCGTTATTATGTCCGCCGGAACAGGTAACCCTTTTTTCACGACGGATACCGGTTCTTCATTAAGAGGCATAGAAATTGAAGCCGATGTTATGCTAAAAGGTACGCGCGTAGACGGAATTTATACGGCAGATCCCGAAAAAGATAAAACCGCGACCAAGTTCAAAGAAATCACTTACGATGAAATTTACCATCGCGGGTTAAAGGTTATGGACTTAACGGCTACCACCATGTGCAAAGAGAATAATCTACCCATAGTCGTATTCGACATGGATACAGTAGGCAATCTCAAAAAAGTTATCCTCGGAGAAGAAATCGGTACATTAGTTCATAATTAAAAGACAAACATTCGCATATCTTTAAGCATGAAAATAAACATGAAATACGTCTAAGTATTTGCAGAAGACCAAAAAATCATTTATTTTTGTTCCATTGAAGATAGAAAGAATAACTAATAAAAAGCATAAATTATGATTGACGTAAACGTTTGCATCAACGAAGCACAAGAGAAGATGGATATGGCCATCATGTACTTGGAAGAAGCATTGGCTCATATCCGTGCAGGAAAAGCAAGTACCAGACTATTAGATGGAATCAGAGTAGACTCTTATGGAAGCTTGGTTCCCATCAGTAATGTCGCAGCGGTAACAACTCCGGATGCACGTAGTATCGCCATCAAACCTTGGGATAAAAGTATGTTTCGTGCCATAGAAAAGGCAATCATTGATTCCGATTTAGGTATCACTCCCGAAAATAATGGCGAAATTATCCGTATTGGGATTCCTCCTCTGACAGAAGAGCGCCGTAAACAACTGTCAAAACAGTGCAAAGGTGAAGGTGAAACGGCTAAAATCAGCGTTCGAAATGCCCGCCGGGATGGTATAGATGCATTAAAGAAAGGATTGAAAGACGGTCTGCCCGAAGATAGCGAGAAAGACGCAGAAGCCAAATTGCAAAAGATTCATGATAAGTACATCAAGAAAATTGATGAAATGCTCGCAGAAAAAGATAAAGAGATTATGACTGTTTAATAAGTAATGACAAGGATGTGGCAAAAGTATTCTGCTACATCCTTAATCATTTTCCCAATACGCAATTAATGAAAGGATTAGTTATAAGAAGTACCGGTAGCTGGTATCTTGTAAAGACTGAAGAAGGTAAAGAAATTGAATGTAAGATAAAAGGTAACTTCCGTTTAAAAGGAATTCGGAGTACAAATCCTATTGCGGTGGGCGACCATGTACAGATTATAGCTAACAATGAAGGAACTGCTTTCATTACTGAAATAGAAGACAGAAAGAACTATATTATTCGACGGGCCTCCAATCTCTCCAAACAATCACATATTCTTGCTGCCAATCTTGATCAATGTATGTTGGTCGTAACAATCAACTATCCGGAAACTTCAACCATCTTCATCGACCGTTTCCTCGCTTCCGCAGAAGCATATCGAGTACCTGTAAAATTAATATTCAACAAAATAGACTCTTATAGCGAAGAAGAACTCCATTATCTGGATAATCTTATTTCTTTATATACCTACATTGGCTATCCTTGTTTTAAGATCTCAGCACTAAACGGTGAAGGAATTGATGCGGTAAAAAAAGATTTGCAAGGCAAAGTAACATTGTTTGCCGGTCATTCCGGAGTAGGGAAATCCACCCTAGTCAATGCCATACTACCGGAACAAAACATAAAAACAGGAGCTATCTCAACTTACCATAATAAAGGGATGCATACGACCACCTTTTCAGAGATGTTCCCTATAGATGGAGACGGATACATAATCGATACTCCCGGCATTAAAGGCTTCGGCACATTCGATATGGAAGAAGAAGAAGTAGGACATTATTTCAAAGAAATATTTCAATTTTCCAAAGACTGCAAATACAATAACTGCACGCATACTCATGAGCCGGGATGTGCCGTAAGAAAGGCCGTAGAGGAACATCTGATAAGTGAATCCCGATACGCTTCTTATTTAAATATGTTAGAAGATAAAGAAGAAGGCAAATACCGGGCCGCCTATTAACATTATTTTACCTTGTTCGAATAAACCTTTTATCACTGAAACGGTCTAAAATTTATTAATTGTTATTTTTCCAGTAATGATACTGAATCTATAATTTAATATCAAAGATGAACAAGAAAACAAAATGGGGACTTATTGCTTTCATCTGCATCGGTTTAACGGGATGGGGTATTTATGCATTCATCATACAACCTACCCGAAATGATTCGGCAGCCTCTCCTGAAAAAGTAGTAAATAAATCTAATAAGAACGGAAATAAAGCACTAAATGTAAATGCTTTAATCATCAGCACACAAGCTATGACCGATGACATCTACACAAATGGTGACCTTATTCCTGATGAAGAGGTGGATTTATCATTCGAGACATCCGGTAAGATAACGGACATAAACTTCACGGAAGGCTCTACCGTGCAAAAAGGGCAATTACTGGCAAAAATCAACGACCGCCCCTTACAAGCGCAATTAAAGAAACTACAAGCTCAGTTGAAATTGGCAGAAGACCGCGTGTTCCGCCAGAATGCCCTTTTAGTGAAAGATGCGGTCAGTAAGGAAGCCTATGAACAAGTAAAAACCGATCTTGCTTCACTTAACGCAGATATTGACCTGATAAAAGCTAATATACAACAAACCGAACTACGGGCCCCGTTCGATGGCATCATCGGTTTACGGCAAGTCAGTGTCGGTTCATACGCCTCTCCCACTACCATCGTAGCCAAACTAACCAAAATATCACCTCTTAAAATAAACTTTTCCGTACCGGAAAGATATGCCAAAGAGATTAAAAAAGGAACAAGGCTGACATTCTCCTTAGACGGTTATCTAAAAGACTTTGATGCAACTGTCTATGCCACAGAATCCAAAGTAGACCCTGCGAGCCGTACACTTTCCGTCCGGGCACTTTATCCCAATACAGGAACCAAGCTATTGCCGGGCCGTTTTGCCAGCATCAAGATAAAAATGCATGAAATACCGAACGCAATCGCTATTCCTTCGGAAGCTATCGTTCCGGAAATGGGCAAAAGCAAAGTCTACTTATACAAAAACGGCAAATCAATGCCGGTAGAAGTAAAAACCGGATTGAGAACAGACACACAAGTGCAAATCATCAATGGGCTGCACGTTGGAGATACTATCATTACTTCTGGAACATTACAACTCCGGACCGGATTGAATATAACGCTTGACAATATTAAATAATGCCATCTGACTTATGAATATATCCGAATTAAGCATACGCAGACCGGTATTGGCAATTGTACTCACTTTAATTATACTACTCTTCGGTTTCATCGGATACACTTACCTCGGTGTCCGGGAATATCCTTCTGTAGATAATCCTATTATCTCAGTGAACTGTAGTTATCCGGGTGCAAATGCGGAAGTTATAGTAAATCAGATTACCGAACCATTGGAGCAAAACATTAACGGTATACCGGGGATACGTTCCCTCTCCAGCGTCAGTCAGGAAGGACAAAGCCGTATAACCGTTGAATTTGAACTATCCGTTGATTTGGAAACTGCCGCCAATGATGTTCGCGACAAGGTATCCCGCGCACAACGTTACTTGCCTAGAGACTGTGACCCTCCTACTGTTTCCAAAGCTGATGCGGACGCTACTCCTATTCTAATGGTATCTATCCAAAGTGACAAACGTTCCCTATTGGAACTAAGCGAAATAGCAGACCTTACCGTAAAAGAGCAGTTACAAACGATTAAAGACGTAAGTAGCGTCTCGATTTGGGGAGAGAAGAAATACTCCATGCGTTTGTGGCTTGATCCTATAAAAATGTCCGGTTACGGTATTACACCGATTGATGTAAAAAATGCTGTCGATAAAGAAAACATAGAGCTTCCCTCCGGAAGTATTGAGGGTAACAATACAGAGCTTACCATCCGCACAATGGGTTTAATGCACACAGCCGAGGAGTTCAACCGCCTCATCATCAAAGAGGTTGATGGTAAAGCGATTCGTTTCAGTGATATAGGGCGTGCAGAACTCGGACCGGAAGATGTGCGAAGCTATATGAAGATGAACGGTGTACCAATGGTCGGCGTGGTTGTAATTCCTCAGCCGGGAGCCAATCATATAGAAATTGCCGATGCCGTATATGAACGTCTTGAGGCCATGAAAAAAGATTTACCCGAAGATGTCATCACCAATTTCGGATTTGATAATACTAAATTCATCCGGGCTTCCATAACAGAAGTAAAGGACACGGTATATGAAGCATTTGTTCTCGTTATCATTATCATCTTTTTATTCTTACGCGACTGGCGCGTCACTCTTGTACCTTGCATTGTTATTCCTGTTTCATTAATCGGGTCATTCTTTGTCATGTACGTTTGTGGGTTCTCCATCAATGTACTATCAATGTTAGCAGTCGTATTGGCCGTAGGTTTGGTGGTGGATGATGCCATTGTAATGACCGAGAATATCTACATTCGAATCGAAAAAGGAATGAAACCCAAAGAAGCGGGAATTGAAGGTGCAAAGGAAATCTTTTTTGCCGTTGTTTCAACTTCCATTACGTTAATAGCCGTATTCTTTCCGATTATCTTCATGAGTGGTATGACCGGACGGCTTTTCCGTGAGTTTGCATTCGTTATTTCAGGGGCTGTCATTATCTCTACTTTTGCAGCATTGACGTTTACCCCAATGCTTGCAACCAAACTGCTAATCAGACGGGAAAAACAAAATTGGTTTTACCGAAAAACAGAACCGTTTTTTGAAGGAATGAATAAATATTATAAAAGAGGACTAACATCTTTTCTAAACAAAAGAGTGATTGCCATTCCTTTAGTATTACTAACTCTCGTCATCATCTATTTACTTTGGAATCAAATTCCTTCAGAAATGGCTCCACTGGAAGACCGTTCCTCAATCAGTATAAACACAAGGGCAGCTGAAGGAGCAACATACGAATATATCCGAGACTATACGGAAGACATCAATCAACTGGTAGACTCTTTAGTGCCCGAATCCCGAGCAACGACAGCCCGCGTATCCAGCGGAAGCGGTAATGTAAGAATTTCATTAATAGACATCATGGAGCGTCACAGAAGCCAGATGGATATTGCCGAACAACTGTCACGTGCCGTCAAAACGAAAACGATGGCAAGAGCTTTCGTACAGCAACAAAGCACCTTTGGAGGCCGTAGAAGCGGTATGCCGATTCAATATGTATTACAAGCCACTAACATAGAGAAGCTAGAAGAAGTGCTACCCGATTTTATGGCAAAAGTAAATGCGAATCCGACTTTCCAGATGGCGGATGTGGATTTAAAATTCAGTTCACCGGAAGCGCGGCTCAATATTAACCGTGATAAAGCCAGCTCTTTAGGCATTTCTACCAGAGATATCGCCCAAACACTTCAATACGGATTAAGCGGTCAACGTATGGGTTATTTCTATATGAATGGTAAGCAATATCAAATATTGGGTGAAATAAATCGCCAGCAACGCAATACTCCGACCGATGTCAAGTCTATTTACGTAAGAAGTGATAAAGGCGAAATGATTCAATTGGATAACCTCATTGAATTGGAAGAAAGTACTGCACCGCCAAAACTCTATCGTTATAACCGTTTCGTATCCGCAACCATATCGGCAGGGCTTGCAGAAGGAAAAACAATAGGACAGGGTTTGGATGAAATGGATAAGATAGCAAAAGAGACATTGGATGAAACGTTCCGTACAGCCTTATCGGGAGACTCAAAAGAATTCCGTGAGAGTTCATCGAGTTTGTTATTTGCTTTCGGCTTGGCTATATTCCTCATATACCTTATTCTGGCGGCACAATTCGAAAGTTTCAAAGATCCTTTGGTTGTCATGCTCACCGTACCGCTGGCAGTAGCCGGTGCATTAGTATTTATGTACTTTTCAGGGCAGACAATGAATATTTTCAGCCAGATCGGTATCATTATGCTTATCGGATTAGTTGCCAAAAACGGAATTCTTATTGTCGAGTTTGCCAATCAAAAACAAGAGGCGGGAGAAAGCAAGAAAAATTCTATCATCGAAGCATCTCTGCAACGTCTCCGTCCTATTCTGATGACCAGTGCTTCCACTGTTTTAGGATTATTACCATTGGCTCTTGCCACGGGAGAAGGCAGCAACGGACGTGTTGCCATGGGAGTTGCCGTTGTAGGGGGAATGTTAGTATCTACTTTCCTCACACTCTTCATCGTACCGGCCATGTACAGCTATATATCAACCAACCGTAAAAAGAAGCTAAAATCATGATACCTATGCAAAATATAAAATATCTGTTGTCTTGTTTCTTACTTTTGTGTATGCATGCTCAGGCACAAAAGGTTTTGACCCTCGAGTCATGTCTGGATATCGGGTTGAAGAATAATTATTCTATTCTCATTGCACGCAACGAGGAACAAATCAGCAAAAATAACGCAACAATCGGGAATGCCGGCTACCTTCCCACCCTCGACCTTTCCGCAGGTTACAACGGCAATCTTGACAATGTACGTTCAAGCACGCCCAGAGGAGAGGCAACAAGTACAGATAATGGCGTTTACGACCAAACGGTCAATGTAGGAGTGAGATTAAACTGGACTATCTTTGACGGTTTCAATATTGTAACAAACTACCAGCGTCTGAAAGAGCTAGAGAAGCAGGGCGAAACAAATACACGAATCAGTATCGAAGATTTCGTTGCGGAACTAACAGCCGAATATTACAACTTCATCCAGCAAAAAATACGACTGAAAAACTTTCGCTATGCCGTGTCCTTATCCAAAGAGCGACTTCGCATTGTGGAGGAACGTTACAATATCGGAAACTTCTCACGTCTCGACTTGCAGCAGGCACGGGTAGATTTCAATGCCGACAGCGCGCAATACATGAAACAACAAGAACTATTGCACACTTCACGAATACGTCTAAATGAGTTGATGGCAAATACGGATGTAGACCAGCATCTTGTTATCAGAGATTCACTTATCGATGTGAATGAGAAACTGGCATTCGCTAATCTGATGGAATCAATGATGCAGACCAATGCAAATCTTATCAAAGCCGAACAAAACAAGACATTGGCCCGTCTTGACCTTAAAGCAGTCAATTCACGCAACTACCCATACCTGAAACTGAACTCCGGATACGGATACACTTTCAACAAATACGAATTAGGAGCTACGGACAGGAAACAGAATCTGGGACTCGACTTCGGAGTCACACTCGGATTTAATATTTTCGATGGTAACCGCCGCAGGGAAAAGAGAAATGCCCGAGTCCAAATCAACAATATGCGTTTGGAACAGCAACAAATAGAACAAAGTTTAAAAGCCGATCTGTATAACCTTTGGCAAGCATACCGCAACAATATAGAAATGTTAAAGCTGGAACGGGAAAATATTGTCGCCGCCAAAGAGAACCATGACATAGCAATGGAGCGTTATTTACTGGGAAATCTATCCGGTATTGAAATGCGTGAAGCTCAAAAGAGTTTGCTAGATGCCGAAGAGCGTATTCTTACAGCAGAATATGACACGAAGCTTTGCGAAATCTCCTTGATGCAAATCAGCGGTAAAGTCTTGAACTATCTGAATCGATAAACCAACAGGAGAGATATAAGTACAATTTCAATCGTCCTTATGGGCTCACCCGATACTTGTAGGGAAGAGGAACACAGATATCCCTTTTTTGATTTGCTTTTTATACTGTTTTTTACCTGTAAACATCTTTATGTTTTTTAAAAACATAAGGTTAATTGACGACAAACATAAGGTTGATTGAAAAAAGCATAAGGACGTTTGTAGACAAACATACGGTCCTCTGAAAATAAACATACGGTCCTTTGTTCACAAACTCCTATCGTTTGCAAACAAAGGACCGTAT